>Ga0214542_1005945_pt1 | contig 22735 bp, 18 predicted proteins | sample CNSS1metaG_FD_160096 | JGI IMG/M metagenome (GOLD analysis project Ga0214542, IMG submission 160096) | Root nodule microbial communities from cowpea collected in UCLA plant growth center, Los Angeles, California, USA - CNSS1 | ecosystem: Host-associated > Plants > Roots > Nodule | place: USA...
TTTTAATTTATTAATAAATATTTAAAAATAAAATAAAATATGTATTTTATAAAAAAAAAAATAACTTAAAGAAAAGAGTAAGAGTTTATATATATATATATATATATATATATATATATATATATATATATATATATATATATATATATATATATGATATACGTAGAATAAAATAAGATAACAGATGTTGACATCTGTTAAAAAAAATGGACAAGTAAGTAACTGAGAATAAAAATATAATTACTTTTAATTGATAAACAAAATAGGAATTTTAAATTTTTCTGGGTACAGATGAAGTGTGATTAGAGGTGCAGGAAGAAACCTATATGCTAAAAGAAATACAGTCCAAACCTTTTATTTTCCACGGGCCTCAACCTTAGCCCAAAAAAACCTTTCTTCCTGCACCCCATAGCCCAATCAAAATAATCTTTCATTAAGAAAATATATTGAAAACCCTATTATTTTCCTTCTTTCACATATCAGCGCTGCACCTCACTAGAGAGATTGTGCACCTCCATAGCCGGACCGGAAGGCCGCACATCCATTGCCGGAAGCCTGCAACGCCCTGCACCTCCATTGCTCGAAGCTTGTGAAAAAGAAAGTGGTGCTTCTTTTTGTTGCATCGTGCGTCGCGGCAGAGAGAGGTAAGTAAAACCAAATGTCACCTAAATTCGTGTTTTGTTATTCAGCAAAATTCTAGTGTGAGCAAAATTCGTGGTTTGTTAATCAGCTTGAACCAGAAGAAGAGGAAGAAGGTGTTGCGGCAGACACTAGAAAACGATGAATTCTTCGGAGAAAGAAAAAGAGGACGCTGAAATTGACGCAGAAGAAATTACATCCAACGGCGAAAACGCGAAAGTAAAGAAAACAAAGAAGAAGAAGAAGAAAGTGGCGTCGAAGGACGCGGAGAAGCGCGGCGTGTGCTATTTGAGCCGAATCCCTCCTCACATGGACCATGTAAAGCTTCGCCACATTCTCTCTCAGTTCGGTGATATCCAACGAATTTTTCTCTCTCCTCAAGGTCTCTCTAAATTTTTGGATTGTTCTTTTTATTTGGAGAAAACTTGATTTTAGTGTCTGAAAGAACATTAAATTAAACCATTGATGATGTTTCGTTGGTTTATGTTTTAGTCTCCTTTTTTTTTTCAATTGGATTTTAACCTTTATTGTGAAATTACTACTTTATTTTTTAGCTCAGTTGTACTTTTTACCGTTCAACCATCATCAGTTCGTGAATTTTACCAGCTAAGTTTCATGCATTTTTCCAGCAGTGTTTTGTTACACATGCGTGAAAATTTAAAATACGGTAGTAAGAAATGATCAAGAAAAAAACTTACAAGGTAAATTTTGCAGAATAATAAGAGCGGCATCATTTTTATGGTTTGGATGCCAGAAAAGCATAGTAACCATATGTCTATAGCTATATAAGAAGTTAGTAAATGGAAATCACCTTACATATCTGGGCATTCTAATTAAATTCTAGAAGGTGTATATTATGTATTTATTTTGAATTTTGTTGTGCTTGGAGACTTTATTATTATTTGAATTTCTCAGGTTCTGCTACCCAAGTGCCTTCTAAGCGGTCCCGTGGATCCCGAGACCAAGAATATTCAGAAGGGTATTTACTTATGTTTTATTTTGGAATAGGATTGGTATCTGATTGAAGTTGTTCCAATGGTTGCTGATTTTTTGTTGTTGAGATTTGAATATGATCATTGGTTTTCTCTCTGCTGTGTAGATGGGTTGAATTCGGTGATAAAAGGGTTGCTAAGAGGGTTGCCAATATGTTAAATGGTGAACAAATAGGTATGTTTTGAATCTTGTCACTGTCAGACACCTGCTGCTCTCTCTATGGTATTCATTCTTAAACGAAAATTGTTATGTTGTCTCTTAACAATTCTAGAATATTAGTATGTCTTAATTCTCATGGTTTGACTATTATACATCTGTATGAAATTTTTTGAAAATTGATATGGTGTTTATCTGTAGTAGCAGTACATGGAGTAGTTATTCCTATTGTTCTTGCTTCTTGAGTCTTTTTGATGAGAATCGTAATGTTGTTTTATAAACCGTAGAATTGGTTTATTCTTTAATTTAGTTAAATAGAATATGATGTTTCATAGTGCAGCACGCTTAGTGCAGCAGGATATTTTTGTTTGACTTGTGTCTGTATGTATGGATTTGGTTTTCAAGTTTCTGATTTTGTATTGTTTGTCTTCAAGGGGGGAGAAAGAGGTCATCATTCTACTATGACCTTTGGAATATTAAGTACTTAAGTAAATTCAAGTGGGATGATCTGACTGAAGAACTAGGTGAGCGCTTTAAGATCAGTGTGTTGTTTTACTGGTGGACCTTAAGCTGTTTGTGTTGAAACAATGTATATCTTACAGCCTTTAAGAAAGCTATTCGGGAGCAAAAGCTGGCTGTAGAACTTTCTGCTGCCAAGAGAGAGAGGGATTTCTATCTATCAAGAGTTGATCAGTCACGGGCTTTGAATGCTATAGAGGAGCGGCTAAAGAAGGTATGCTATTATGTCTACACATTTCAAAGACTTAAATAGTTAATGTGGTGTACCATGCCATCATTACCTTTAGTTTAAACGTTGGAGGAATGTACTTCAGGCATTGAATTTTAAACAAGAAACCTTATTTTTTATTAATAGTTTAATTGGTTGTATGAAAGCCAACCCCAATGAACAAAAAATGGGCTGTAAATCTACTGATTGACATTTTCTTAATTTTTCGTGGTTGGTAGCTGACTTTGTGACTTACTTTTTTCTGGTATTGGGTGATATCATATAAGTAGCATAGTGAGAGATCATTTCCATTAAGGAAATAACTAAACGATAGTTAGTTTTCTTGTCTGTTATTGTTTGAAGTTGTCAGCTTTCAAATATCTCGGGGTGATCTGAAAATGGGTAGCATTTTTCAGAATACTTAAAAAAGTTCTCCATTAATTGGAGCATGAAATCAGCAAGAAATGAAGCTTTCTGTTTAAATGTTATTTTCTAATTTGAAATATCTTGTTTGTTATACTTTTTCACTTATCTTTGAATTACAATTTCTTGCTACAGTTTTAACCTTCGAGGAATTGTGAAATAGCTAGCATTATTCACTTCTCAACTTTAACCAGAAGAATTAAAGTTTCTAACCATAAATCTAGTAAAAGTTCGGTCATCCCTGCTTCTTGAGTCTCTTACTGTGTCTTGTTTTGGCTTTCATATATCAGTGATGAGTGGCAATTCTGGCAGACCATAAGATTGCATTTTTACTGTTTTCTATTCATCTAACGTGATCTGTCTCTAAAATAAATTACTCATGAGTTATGAAAATTGCTTCTCTAAATGGCAGTAAGGTGTATCTATTGTATCTCCATCCAATCAGAACAATGCAATGTAGCCGATACTCATTTTTGGCTACTGTTTTTGGACCGTCAGAGGCAGACTATTTTCTGATTGAGGATTTGAAGTCTGGCCTATATTTGGACCTAATCTAACAATGAGAGTTGCAGATAAGTTAAATAAATCTGATTTTGAGAACAGTAAATTAAATCATCGGTAGCTTTGGAATCTACTGTAATTTTTTAAATGTTGATTTGTGTTAGGAACAGCGACTCAAACTGATAAAGGGCCACCACTGTCACCACCACCAAGCCTAACTAATAATTTGTGTTTTTGCTTTTGTAAAAGGTAGAAGGGGTAGAAAGGGGAATTTGGCTGGTAGTTAGTTTGCGGAGTGTGATGTGTGTATTTCTGTTGTAAGGAATTATGTACTGATGAGAAGGCATCTTTTTGGAGGATCATAATTGGAAAATTAGAGCAGGGAGTTTATCTTGCTTGGGGGATCCTTGACTCCCATCCGCTCCCATCTTTTGTTTCCTTTATTTCCTGATGTTTGTCATCTTTTTGCAACTACCTCTGATATAGGCTGTTTCAGTTTGACTTGCAATATAAATAGTATACTTCTACGTTTCAAGGAACAATTACTGAGTTTTAATAATTTGAGTTTTACTCCTTGTTGGTTAGACTAAAACGTGGAAAATTCCTACCCCCTGGTGGTATTTGATACAGCTACCACGAATTTCTGATCCACTTTTGTTGTGGTCCATTGCATGTGCTTAGATGTACAACTTGTTCCTATAAGAATTACCGAAGCTCCTTAAAATTAGACTCACATGATTAGTAGCTGTGATTGCCTTCTCTGATTGCAGACCATTTTTTTTTTGGGATTATCTATGTAGATATACTTCTTACTTAAAGTCACAAAGATTCTTTAACTATCATTTTTTCTTGTACTTGTTGTTGACAGTTATATGGTTTTCTTTTGTTTTGATTTTTAACTCTGCCTTAAATAATTTGCTTCACAACTTTGCCAATCAGAAAGTTAGTTCAAAGACACCTTCAGCTTTGTCTTTTCATATGTACTTTTTTTTTTCAAATTTCAATGAATAATGTGTATATTGAACAATCAGTTCATACTGACATAACTACATTTTGCTTGCACAGAAGCAGAAGATTGAACAAGACTCAGGAGTGGCAAAAGTGATTCGCCATTTCCCTCAAACAAAGCCGATAGCTGCTGATGCGAAGAAAAGTAAACCTGAGCTCTCTGACGATGTATTGGATGCGGTAAGTAACAATTTCATTATTGGTTAGAGATAATAGTTCTTGGTTTAAATTTGTTTTCATTGTATTTTGGTTCCTGTAAAATCTTGTTTCTATCCCTAAAAATTTGAAAACCACGGCTTTTTATCTGACATGTTAGGTGATATTTGTTATCTGCTCATGACTTGAACAAGTTGAGTGGACCATACTGAGTGTCTCCACTAGTATAAATGGTATAATGTCACCATATAATATTTCTGAAAAGAATCTAAATCCCTTTAATAAATATTTATTTATTTTAAGATGAATGGTAAAGAGCAAAAGTTGTAATTTCAATTTTTGGAGGAATGAAAATAAAGGAAAATATTTTATAAAGACTAGCTTAAGTTTACTCATTTTGTGTGACTAAAGTAGTTATTTCAAATGTTATATAAATCCTATATGACTATAGATAGTTATTTCAAATTTACAGTAACGAAAAATTTAAAACAAAAAGCCGTAGGAGCTAAATCATAAATGTTTATTTGGTTTTTCATTTTGTGTTTTTTATTGTTATCTCTTTTCTATCTTGAAAATGTGTGGTAACTTGATATATGAAGTCGTTAGCTTTTAATTCAACGGGATTCCATTTTGTTCCTTGCAGGTATTTGGTGGCTCATAATTTATGTATTGATGGCTTTGAACATCAGGAGCCGAAAAATTCATTGTAATTTCTCGTGTGCTTGGCTTAAATTGGTGATGTTTTAATTTTTATGTATTTATTAATTTTTAATGAATTTTCTGAAAATGCTTTTTTATGTTGATCTAGGTTTTCAAAATGAAAATTAATGCAATTTGCGTATACGTAAAACATGTAAATGAAGTTAACAGTGGTTGAAACAAATTGTCCAATTCTGAAGTGAAGTGTATTAAGCAAGAATAAGGCATATTTCATATTATATAACTTATCTTTTTTATCAGAATTGTTTCCTTGAGTGAATTTTATTAACTAAAATTTGTTACCTTGGATTAGGATTTTCAAATTGAAATTTGATCTTTTGGATGAATTATGTAATCCGGTGAACGAATTATTTGGTTGGTGAGTGTGGACTAATTTATAATTTAGGGTTTAGGAATTCTCCTATACCAGAGTTATGCAGAATCTTAATTTTTTGCATTATTCATCCCAAAATAATCGGTTACAATCATTCTATCAAATTTTAAACCTCACTTTAAGCAGCTTTAATTATACTCTAATACAACTATTTTCAACCTTTATAAGCACAACTATATGCCAAAAAAATACAATATTTGAGGAAGTGGAAAAATTGATTCAAAGCAGTTTTGCTTGATTTATATTTTTCTTGTCTATATAGAAGTGTGATATAATTATGAGAAAGATGATAAACCTCCTTAAAATTTTAAAGGAAATGTATTCTTGTATACAAGACAGAACCGTTTCAGTTTAAGTTGTTTATTTATTATATTTTTAAAATTAATATTCGTCCATTGTCAATATCAATTTCGTTACACTACAAATTAATTCAAAATTATTTTAAATGACTTTTAAAATATACAATGAAAAAGACTATTATTGTTAAACATGTAAAATATGGTTGTTATTATGAAATAAAGCGAAGCAGAGAGTGATAAATAATAGATAGATAATAAAAAATAGGGAGTAACTTATTTATGTATTATTATTATTGATAGGAAGAGTTCTATTCATATGTAATTCACAAAGGAAACAAATAAACTTAGTTAATACAAATATTTACATAAAGAAGAGTAATGAATCATATGAGTAAATGTATTAAATCAATGGACAATCATTAATTCATGTGTCCATTGATAAGAAAATGTACCTCGTTAAAACCTTATTAAGAAACACCCTTTGGGATAAAAAAATCTAGTGAAGGAAAAAGAGTACAACATTTCATATTCTTTAATACAATTTCATCACATATTCTATTTGTCCCTCTCATGTAAACTTACATCATTAAAGTGATAGGGTCCGAACTGTTGAATCATTTGCTCAAAAGTTCTTCTTGGCAAAAAACTTCATAAATAGACCTGCCATGTTTTCATATAAATGAATTTTTGGATATCTATATCATCATTTCAATTGAACAATACACTATTGTCTTCATATATGGTTGTTAATTCCATCTTTGTCGGGGATAGTCACAAGTTTCTTGTACATGTTGAATTATAGACCTTAACCAAACATATTCACAACTTTCCTCATAATTTTGTATGATTAGACGATGTTGCTACTATGGTTTGTTTCATATACATCATGAAACCATTGTGCTACCACATGTGAACAAACATTTTGTTTATGATCAACTATTGTGACATTGTGAGAATATGTAAAATAATATGCATATACATAAACCATTGGTCTGAATCATTTGGATGAAATAATCTCATATTCATAGTACTTTTAAGGTAACAAAACATATGTTTTACTCCAAATCATTTTCTTCTTGTAGTTGAAGAACTATATCTTGCTTAACAAATTTACAGCAAAAGCAATATCAGGTTGAGTATAATTAGAAAGATACATTAATGTTTCTATGACATTACGATATGGTGCTTCTGGATCAAGAAGATCTTCATCATTTTATTGAGGTCTAAGAAGAACATTTATCAACATCTAACGACCTCACAACTATTGGAGTGCATAATGTATGTGTCTTGTCCATTTAGAACATTTTAAGCACCTTAATCATATAAGTCTCTTGATGTATAAAAACACTTTTATTTAAATACTCAATTCTAATTTCAAACAAGACTTTGCCCTTCAAAGATGATTCATCTCAAATTCTTTCTTTGAGCAATCAATTGCCTTGTGAGCTCATCAAGAGTTCCAACAATGTTTATGTCATTTACGTAAATAATAATTATGGCAAATTCATTTTTGGATCTTTTCATATAAATACAAGAACAAATATGATCATTTCTATAACCTTATTTTAGTAAGTACTTAATAAGACGGTTATGCCACACACGTCCAGATTGCTTTAATCAATAAAAGAGCATGTTCAATTTTATTGAATAACCCTCTTTAGTATTTGTTTTGTTGAGCAAATAAAATCCTTCAGGGATTTTCATATAAATATGATTCTCATTCTCAAAAGAACCGTACGAATAGGTTGTAACATCATCCATTAGATGTAAATGCAAACCTTGTTGTGCAACTAGGATAATCAAATATTGCAATGTTGTTGTATCCAATACTAGTGAATATGTTTTTTCACAAATCAATACAAGGTTTTATGAACAACCTTGAGCAACGAATTGTGCTTTGTATCTAACAATTTCATCATTCTTAATTTGATTTTTGTGCAAAAATCCATATGTACCCAACGAGTTTCACAACTTCAGGTATGAAAACTATACGTCCAAAAACCTTTCGTTTAGCAAGCAAATATAATTATGCTTCTTTGCATATTTTCATTTTGGCCAATCCTTTTTTTTTTTGCCGACAATCTTTAATGATCATTGCTTATTGGTCCCTCATTGTCATTCATAGCATTCATCGCTATGTTATAAGTAAAAGTTTCATCAATGTTAACTTCATTTTGGTTCTATATTATATGATTCATGACATAATTTATTGAGATCTCATCATTTTCAACAATTTCAGGTACCTGAGGTTCTTCTGAAATCGAACCATTAATTATGTCAAAATGAATCTTTTGGGATTTCAACCTTTTCGATTTCAACCTTTTCGATTAGGTCATTTTGCATTTTAGCTCCCTTTCTCATTCAAGAGTTTTTATCTTTGGAACCAATAGGCCTACCATGCTTCAAACGTGTTTTTGGAACTAACAAGCCTACCATGCTTTTATTGCTCTTGAGAATTGTATAAGTTGTTGCACTATCAATAAGACACATATCCTTTGGTACTAGTGCAAACATTCGTTTTTCATATAAACATAAATATCAATATGAGTATTTTTTTGTTAATGTAACGTCCTAGCCGGAAATTACTTATTAAAATAAATAAGAATATAAATAAAATAACATCCTCATTTATTTATCATCAATTTCCAAAAACACGGGAAAATTTAAATTTAGAAAAACAACGTGCCATTACAAATAATAAAAAGACGAGTCGCATCATTCATATTACCAGCAAAAGTGTCTAAAAATTATTACAATTAAATCCATAGGCAACATAGTAACTAGTAATAAAAATCCCAGAGATATCCCCACTCCGTCACTAAGCATCTGCCTGCTCACCTGCATCAACATCAACAGACCGCCTGGTGGGCATCACACACCGCTAGGCGTCATGCGCCTGCAGTACCCTCACAGTACCGCCACCGCCTGGCGGGCACCACCACACCGCCAAGCGCCCTGCTCCGCCGTCATCGCCTGGTGGAGCCATCACCCGCCGCCAGGCGCCCCGTTCCCGTTGTGGCCACTGTCACTGATTTAATTCCCGTCCGCCTGGCGGCTCGCTCACGCCGCCAGGCGCTATACCAGTGGCACACAGCTACTGGTATCTTAGCACTGATACAGATCCCAATGGACCTCACATCATACAACACACAAAGCTATAAAACAATTATGACACACCAACCACAATTTTATCACTAGCAACGCATACACACATTTCTAATTATGTAAAGTTTAAATCACCAAGATTGCACACACTCCTCAAAATACACCAACAATGTAGCAGAATATTTACAACACTCAACAAGCAGATTGTCATGTATCCATACATGTTACTAACATGAATTTCCTTTCTCCCCTTTGCACTTGCCCTTCTTCTCCTTTATTATCATACCACCTCGTTAACAAAAATGCCACATGCTAATTCACACTTCCCATTTTACTATTTTAGTATATTTTCTGGAATCTACTTTAGCACATACAACAGAAACATTTATATCCTCCCTTATATTATAACACTTTTCCCACCTTCACTACCTCTACCCTTCCTTGATCCCTAACAGGCCACCTTCATCTAATATTCCATCTTCGACATGTATATATTATAATGAATTTCTACCTGTATAATCAACCCCACAAAATCCATACAAATCAACCAAAATACACAGCACTGTCAGGCCGTCTGGCGGCAGTTCATGCGCCGCTAGGCGGTGCATATAAATCTGGGTTCTGCCCAGAATTTCCAACACTGCACCACACCCAAATATTCTGATTTTACGATACATACCTTCATCCCAACATATTTCTATATGCACATACTCCCTAGAGTTCATACAACACTCATCAAATCGTCAATTTCTGGAAATTCAATACACCTTTCTTTGTAACTTTTAACAATTACTATCCCCAATTCCAGCATGAATTCCAAAACCTCAAATGCACACAACATACATAACTTCAATATATCATGATCATCTACAGACATTCACAACATAGGATTCATGTTTGTGCATATAAATTATCATGGCGCATCACAGAAACATCAAGAACACCAAAACAAAACCAAAAAATAACGTCACAGTGCTTATGCCGCCTGGCGGTTCATCCTCTGCCGCCAGGCGATTCATGGAGAAAACCCAGAAACAAGTAAAATTGTATGTGCCGCCTAGCGGCAGTTCATACACCGCTAGGTGATTTCTGGAAAATTTCCAGAAACGCGATCCAGATCAAAATTTGAGATATTTCACAGTTCAAGCATGACTCAGAACACAATTTTCATACGACTCAAAATAAAACATGCATTAGGAACTCCCCTAACCTGGATTCCTTGCTCAAGTTGCTAAACGTGCTACCTCCTCTTTGTTTGCCAATCTCCTCTCTTGCTCTTCTACCAATTCAAACCCAAAACCTCTCCCGACACTCTCCTTTTGTGCTCCCTTTTCTGATACAGACTCAACCTTGGCAAAACCCTTCCTATTACTCCACTTTCCCAGGTTAGTAGGGTTTCCTCTAACCCTTCCCATTCCACCCAAATCTACCATAAACAAAAAATATAAAGTTTAATTTGAGCTCTACAAGACTTGAACCCATAACCATGCAATTGCCAAATCACTATCAAACCATCATGCCAATTCATGTTTCATGCTAACAATCATCATCCAATAAACATACTATTTCACAACATGATTATCATATATTTAAAATAATAATGAATAATAACATAAAATGACATACATAGGACTTGAACCCAAGTCCTCTCACACAACCAAGTACTCTCAACCACTTAAGGTAGTACTTTTCCACGTCATAAAGATTAGTATTTAATGCCATAAAACTTCTCCCACTCACATTAATGAAATAATTAATTATTTAATTATTTAAATTTAGCGGGTCTTACCGTTAACACTCTCATAATCAATAAAGTGATCAATGCTTCTATTTGCTTTAGAAAAAAAAATAATATCAAGATGAGTAGCATCCATATGGCCATAATCAAAATCACCATCTTTATAAACAAATTGTGTTTCCATGTTCTTCTCATTATTTATAAGATGCTTTGATGTACATTAAGTACAACTCAAAATGGCCTTTACCATCGTAATGATGATATATACTTTCATCTTTTTTGTCAATATTTTCACATTTTCCTTTTTCCTTTTTCACATTATTGTGCGACTTTTAGTGACAAAACGTGTCTTTGAAATTTTCTGTATAACCATGTCCATAATCAATATCACGATCACGATCATGAAAATATAAATCAAACGTTGCTGCATTCACTTCTGGAAATGGAGCAGAACCAATTTGGACAGATTTCATGATTTTCTATCAAAAGCTCATTGCTTTGTTCAGCCATACAAAGGCATGAAATCAATTCATAATATTTATTGCTGCATTCACTTCTGGAAATGGAGTAGATTAAGTGGATCTCATGATTTTTCATCAAAAGCTTTATTGCTTTGTCCAGCCAGCCATACATAGGCATAAAATAAATTCATAATATTTGTGAAATCTCTTTTCACAATATTTTTGTCACATGAGCAAATTAGTTGCTTAGATGCTTTAGTTCTTTATTTAATGGTATCCCAATATCCATTGCATCTACATGTATTTCAACATTTAAAATCCAATATAAGAAAGTCTTCCTTATAATATCAAGGGTCACAAATCCAAATTTTGCAATGTTTCGCGTGTTTAGAACCAGCACATAAAATAATAATATTAATAATAATCATCATCATCAAAATAATAATAATAATCACCATCATAATAAAAATAAAAATAAAAAGATGGAGATGAGAATTGATAAAGTCGAACAATTCTTATCACAAGAGGAAGAAATTGATAAAGTCGAACAATTCTTATCACAATTGAGAAAGGATTAGAAAAAGCCTGGATTGAAACACATAGAGCACTGTCGTTAAAGAGAAAAAGCTTCCACTAGTCCTTAGTTGGTTGGAGCATCGTGCTGATAAAGTGTTATGAAATAAAGCAAATAACAAAGAGAGTAATAAATAACAGAGAAGAGAAGAAACGATAGATAATAGAGAATAGGGAGTAACTCATCTATGTATTATTATTGATAGGAAGAGTCTTATTTATAGATACAATATGTAATCCATAAAAAAAACAAATCAACTTAGTTAATACAAATATTTACATAAAGAGTAATGAATCATATGAGTATCAATTATATGAGTAAATGTATCAAATCAATGGACAATCATTAATTCATAACAATTTCTAAAATATACAACTAATTATACATTTTTTTCCCAATTGTGTAATTACGTTGGGAATGCTAATTTCATTTGGAACGTGATAATTAAGAAGATAAAATATGTTGTTAAATGAGTTTTGTCATCGAATGAAAATGTTGAAAGTAAAAAAAAAGGAGAATACTAAAAACTAGGAAAGGTATTTGAAATGAGACAAGTGGTTTTGGTAAAAAGTAGAAGTCAAAAATAATGGAGAAATGAAAACAATATATTTCAATAAAGTCAGATGTTTGACAATGGAGGGAAAAAATATTACATTTCACCATAAAAAGGAGACAACAAAAATTAGTTATTAATTGTAAAATTTTATAGGACAAGCAAAAGAGAGGCTCTTAAGATAATAGATCATAGTGAAGTTTATGAGCCAATATGTGAACTTTGGATGCGTATAGAACAGCATTCATGAAGCTATTTAATGAGATTATGAACTTTTAAGAAAATGTTAGCGGGTAAGAATTCTTTGGTTCCTATATTTAAGAACAACGACAATATTAAAAATTGTTCACATTGTAGATGCATCAAACTTATATAATTCACACTATGAAATTATGAAAAAAATATGATTGAACACAGGTTGAGGAGAAATGCATGGATTGTAGAGAAGCAATTTTGTTTTGTCAAAAACTTTCACGATAAAAGACATTTATCTTTCATTCTAGTTGTTGGATAAGTATCCAAGTAGAGACAAAGATTTGCATATGATTCTTCTTGTTTAGAAATTAGAGATAATGGATCAAGTGTCGAGAAAAGAATTTGAAAAAAAAAAGGTGTTTGCTTGACTTTTACATATAGGACACAAGACATTACGATGAACTATCTACTAGTATAACAAGTGAAACTAAGGATTTTTCCTATGGAAACAGATAATTACATTTAAGATTTTCCTTAAATTTTCACTTGTTTAATATAGTTGTAGATATGCTTAGTCTAGATATACAAACTACTATCCCTTATTACATATTTGTTGCAGATGTTTTAGTTTTATTTGAGAAATTTAGGAAAGTAGTCAACTAACTTGAACTTTATAGATAAACTTTGGAAAGAATTTTCTCTGAAATAGGAGTAAGATAGAAAATAGACATTTATATGTTAGCAAGAGATGAGAAAAATAAGATTTGGAAATTAGAAAGCGAATATGTCACATACATTTAAGTTTAAATATTGGGATTAATAAATAGTAGAAAAACTATTAAGAATGTCACACATACGATACAGGTAAGATATCAGCATAGAAAAATAGGTATTGAAATTATTTCTGATCACAAAATACTAAAGAAACTCAGACAGATTTGGTCTTATTTTTATGCATCCAATATATACTTTATGATAATAAATGTCATGCTTTAAATAGATATGAGAAAAAAGATAAAGGAATATGTTATTACATGAGATAGGAGACAAAATGATTGTTTACTAGGAGATATTGTTGTGACATTAACTTAAAATGATAGAAAAAAATATTACATATTATATGATGTTTACTTTTGTGAGGAGAGAAAGGTAAAATGTACATGAAAAAGTAGTAAAAAATTCTTATGAGTGCACCATACTTAATAATTTTAGTCAAATACTAAGTTTACATGCTGCCACAACACTAATGCTCATTCTATATTGTAAATATGTAAAAACCTCAACTCGTTTTTTTTTCTTCTTCTTTTATTCTTTCTTTTCTTTAGCATACATATATAGAGAAATTCATCTGCAATCAAAATCAATCACATCTCTAGGACTCCATTCATTTGTTTCATATATAAAGACATTCTTTGAAGATTGATAAGTTGTACACATGACACCCACACAACTTCATGCATGATTAACATTGAGTGGAGAACATTGGGTAGTACCTACTAAAAAGCTACAACATGTAAATATTGTAGCAGATAACAACAAAACTATAAGAAACTGGCATTTTGAACACAACAGCCAATCATTAAACATTTAGTAGATCTGAAAACTATGCAGTGAAATCTGTTCCAAGAACACCTTTGAGATTAGATCTATACAGGAAGTTGCAGTGTACTCCAAAAGTTCCATGTCAAGAAGTCTAAGTATACATTCAGTTAAGACAGGGAAGGGAGAAATAGATGCAAAAAAGGATTAGATTCAGATTTGGTTTCCCTTCAATCAGCTACAACACCCACCTCTTGCAGAAACAGTTCCATCTCTGCCTCCTGATTGACCTTGGGAACGTCCATAGCCAACTTTTATACCAGATGACTGCAACAACAGATTCATTGGTGATCTAGCCAAAAGGGGTACATAAGGATGCATGGAAAGTTCCATTTTATGTTATATGTTGTTTATTACAAGAAAAAAGAAAAAGCAACCATGCTTCATTTTGGTGAAACCAACCATCATCAGAGCAACCTAAATCTCAGATGATACAGTGATAATTACCAAATGAAATGAAAATGTCAAATTTCTTATACCTATTATGACAATAAAATGATGAAAACATCCATTCTTAAGAAACCTTCCATCACTTTTTGGACGGAAAATAATAGATATTTACCTCATTCGACACATCAAAGACACCTTCCTGAATATTCTGAAGAATCTTTGCAGCAGTCCTTATAAAAGCCTGCAGAATGAGCAGTAAGTTACTTTTCATGGTAATAAATTTCACAGTATCCTTGAGGTTGCAAAGCATATGTCCTATATTTTGCTTGATATCGATTGAGATGCATCACCTCTTCCACATTTTGAGCAGTCCTAGCAGAAGCCTCCAAAAACAGAAGTCCATTTTCCTTTGCAAACTGCTCTCCCTCCTCTTTGCTCACTGCTCTTCGATGAGACAGGTCACACTTGTTCCCTATGAGCATGATGCTCATGTTAGGATTGGCATGCTGCCGAGCATCTTCCAGCCAACTTGCTAAATGATTAAATGTGTCTCTCCTGGTCAAAAAAAGAGTTTTTTGGTTTTCAGTCGAAGGGACTTTGAAAAAAGAACAAACCTCAGATTTAAACCCCCACCACCAGATACAAAAAAGCAAAAATGAAAAGGGGAAAAGAATCATTGGGCATTATACTTATTTGTTTATATGAAACAAAAAATGTACACTGTTTGGGAGCCACAATGGAAGCAACAAGGGATACATACCAGCACTGCACATGTGGTTCAAACATTAAACTTTAATGATAACGTAAGACACAAATGTTTACTTCAAAAGAATTGAAACTACCCGTGACAAAAGAGAAGGTAACAGTATAGCTACAGTTAGCCACCAAAACTTCAAAAGTTTGTAGAGTCATAACTGCACAATTATGCTGCATTTCACTTCTATTACATTCCTAGCACTCATGAAAGTGGTAAATAAATAACCACACAGCATAAGTGGTATGTTGTTCAATATAATTCTAAAGAAATGCACACCATGAACTCTATGTCAAATTGTAAATAGCACCACCCACCTTGTAATGTCGTAAACTAGGAGTGCTCCGGCTGCTCCTCTATAGTAAGATCTTGTGATGGATCTAAAAGACTCTTGTCCAGCCTATAGTAAAACAACGGTGTTCTGCATAAGTACCTAAATATTGTTGAAAATAGCATCCTTGTTTAGACATGACAATATATATGAATAAAGAATTCCATCTTCAACACCAAGAATTTTTAATCTTATTAAGATCCTACCGATACACCATGTTGTGGATCAAAGGAAGTAATCAAACCATTCAGTACAACATCAATTTGGCCTCACCATGCAATGCCAATCAATGTAATTCCAGGCTTAGCCTTACAACAAACTAAAGAATTGGGTATATTTTATATACTAAATTGGCCTCGGACAGACATAATTTCAGTAATCAATCGTTGCATGATTCAATAACTACGAACTTCAAGGACTAGCTTATATAAATCAATGAAAAACATAAAGAAATTAAGTAGCATCACAGATAAAGAACATTAAGCAACCTGAGACATAAATAATAGGTTGTGTGTTGGATATATCTGCACGAACAAGTTCAACTAGAGATTTGCAATCCTAAAACGGTTTATAATCATTCTCAACAACATTCTGATTTCTTTGTCACAATCATAAATCCAGTACCCTTTTACTGTATACATACATACCCCTTATTCCTAACCATGTCCCTGCACTCCTATTTACCATGATACAATAAAGACAAAGAATAAAAGAATACATTAAAAAAGTAAACAGACTTATTTTCTTTGGGCTTGCGTTTCCAAAATTGATTCTGCAACACCAATTTTGATTAAAATTGATTTTGAAATTACTTGATTTATGTTTGAGTTATTTACTTTCTAAAAAGTCTATGCAAAATTCGCCACAAAATTTTCTGTGCAACCCAAAAGTTGCTTAATGTGTCTTTGGTTTCACCTTAAACTTTCCAGAATCACATAGAAACGATAAACTTTGGCATGTTCAGTTTTACGTTTTATAGGTCCAAAATTTACTGAGTTTAAGCAACTTTAAGAAGCTTTCGCGTCAGAATAAAAACTGTATATTATTTTACTTCTAGATTGCTTTTATGATAAAAACATTTGAACAATATCGCATCAAATTAAAAACAATTCTAAAAAAAAAAAACAATTTCATCCAAAATCAAACTTAAAATACGCGTAAACTTGTTTCAACTCAAAGTCAATTCTAAACCCAGAACCAATTTCTTAAAGTTTCACCTAAAATCTAGGTAGCTAGCATTTGAACATAATGTTGGATGATTCAGCATGAAACCATACACGCCAAAAAAATCAAACAATCAAACAAATTAAAAAGTGATCACAACTATTTTACTTAGTGTTCTAGCACATACACATACCCTTGATCAATTCTCATCTAATTTAAAATACCCTACCTAACAAATAGTAATAAAAAAAAACACAATTAAGCCACAGATTTTAACTTTAAAAAAAAAGTAAAATAAAGAGATAGAAAGGGGGAGAGGGTGAACTGACAGTATCCCATATCTGAAGCTTGATGGGTCGAGAATCGATGGTGACCATTCGAGCGCCAAACTCAACACCAATAGTGAGATCATGAACAGGTTGGAACCTCTTATCAGTGAATTGGAGGAGCAGGCACGATTTCCCTACACCTGCACCGCACCGGAGAAAAACCCAAACTTGGAGTGAGATTCGGAGACCCAATTGCGAGAAGAAAAGAAAAGAGGGCACAGAAGAACCTAACCTGTGTCGCCGATGATGATGTACTTGAATAGGTAGTCGTACGACATCGCTGAACCTCTGAAGCGACGTCGTTTGCAGAAAGCAAAACAGAGAAAAGAATAAAAATAGGAAGGTTTTAGTGTGGGTTGGAGAATAAGACGAAGAAGGAAGGAAGAAAGTGATGCACAGTGAGAATGGTGAGTTTGAATCCCAACGAAAGCAAGAAGTGACGTATTTGTATAGCTTGTTTCTTTAATTCGTCTTCGAGTCCAGATCATTTATTATTTCTTTTCTTTTAATTTAGATTTTTAGAATTTGTTTTCTGAGATGTTTATGTTTTTTAATGAGAATTTATTATCTTTTCTTTTAATGAGATGTTTTTGGAGTCTGAATTTTCTATTGAAATTTTTATTTTATTTTATTTTGTTAAATTTTAAAATATATTGACATTAGTATGTTAAAATAGTTTTTTAATATAATTAAATATTAAAATTAATAAAAAATGTAAATTCAATTTTTTATTTGAATTTTCATTGATGGATGCACTTCTCCTTGTCCTTAGGATTAATTACTGATTATATCATCTAGGAAACTATAGAAAGTTTGTCCTGCCAACCGTTCAACATTAGGTTCATGAAAAGGAGAGGAAAATAATTCTTTCGAGTGGCTTGATTAAACTTCCTATAACCAATACACATCCGCCACCCAATGACTATTTGAGTTGGAATTAACTCCTTTTTCTCATTCTCACAAACTTGTTAGTGAAAAAGGCAAGTGCATCGGTCGTGTAACGTCCTAGCCGAAAATTACTATTTAAAAATAAATAAGAAACAAGATTTATAAAACATCGTATTTATTCTCGTAATTTCCCAAAAACGCGGGAAAATTAAAAGTTCAACATAGCGTCCGTAGTAATTAAAATCATACTATTCCATTATTACAAAATCAAACCATAACAAAATTAAAAGTAAATCATAATAAGACTGAATAAATAATCCCGTCACATTCCCCACTTCGTCTCTACGTATCCGCCTGCTCACCTGCATTATCATCTGCTCCCATGTAACGAGTTACATGATCATCGCCACACACACACAGATAGGGTGAGCTCATTTAAATAAAACCAAACACATAAAATATTAAATACAACATCGCAACCTTAAAACCCCGAGTTAGTATTCTTCTCCCTTGTTCCTTACTTCTCCACTTTCAATACTTTCATTAGACGTCTATAATTTCTATATCCTTTAGGTGAGAATGATGATCGATCTTTGCTGCACGAGTGTCTACTCGCCCCTCCGACTACAAGCCACTACCTGATAGTCCACACGTGGGAATAACGTTGCCACAGCATCACACTGTGACACCAAGTGGAGCTCCCCGAAACAAACATGAAGTTTGTAGCTGTTCCAGACTACCAAAGCTCTATCAGAATCATTCTAAAGAGGGCAATCACCCGAACCTCGCCGTACGAGCCACAACTCGCACACTCCACTGGACTTCCTAAACCACCAGGTCACAGCCTAGAGTGGTCACGTGTTACCCCAATACAAGATTACACTCGTAACTGGGCCCTCAGCCAAAGCATCGCATCATGAACATCCCCTAAAGATGTGTAGAAACCTTTCCTTACGCACCATCACTAAACCAAAACCGCTTGGCGCGCATCCCACGTCGCCAGGCACACACTAGGTTCAGACCGCCTGGCGGGCATCACACACCGCCAAACGCCACGCGCCCGCAGAATCATCACTGCACCATCACCGCCTGGCGGACTCCGTCCCGCCGCCAGGCGCCACTTGTCGCCACCGCCAAGCGCACCTGCCCGCGCCGCCAGGCGCCACCGTGCCATCAGGACCTCTGCTATACCAGACCGCCTGGCGGAACTACCCCTACTGCCAGGCGCCACGCGTCAACAGTGGCCACTGCCACTGATTTGTGTTCCGTTTGCCTGGTGGCTCGCTCTCGCCGCCAGACGCCATACCAGTAGTGCAATGCTACTGGTTTTTAGCACTTAAAACAGATCCCCAAGGGATCCCAATCATACAACATAACAATTTACAACACAGCCTGGTTTTCCAGTCATACAACTGTAATAAGATTACACCACACCCATTCAAACCTGCCATCAAATCAAGTATTGTCATGCACCCATACTCTCCTTCACTTACCCCTTTAAACATGCCACATACATTCCACATACACCCCGTCTTAGGATCATACAGTCTGATATTTTTATAAACTCATTACACCACACTTTTGTCAATATTGCATATGTACCTCAATAAAAATTCACAAGCACAAAACCACGTAATTATCAAGCACCATCCATACCATATCTCACATAATTATCTCACTCGTACCCAATTAACATACATTCTGAATTTAACTTACCACATGCACCCAATTATGCTTCATTAGAAGTTACTTGAACTCATCAAAGGCTTATTCATGTATTTTACAAACTCCAAAATCAGCAATATTAAGTAATGTATATTTCTAGTTACTGACCTCCAAATCCAATCTCCACCGTTTAAAGTGAAGAACCACATGTTATGGACCACCTGTCAAAATTTCACCTAAATCGGACGGTTAACGAATCGGGAAATGCAGTTTTACGAAAACTGTGTGAACTAGAAAAATTGGTGGCGCCTAGCGCCCAGAATCAGACGACTGGCGCCCGGCGGGACTAAAATACCGCTCGGTGATTACTGTTACGCAAAAAGTACGAAAAACAGTGTTTTTTGTGAATCAACACACCACGCACCTCTGGTGTGGCGCCTGGCGGCCAATATGGTGCCGCCAGGCGGTTCCTACAATTCCAGGAATCCAGAATTTTCCTCAACACCTTCGAACCTTATTCCAACCCCTACAATTCTGATTCCACTCGATTTTCGATCCAATAGGCTGCCTTCACATCTTACCTTCTCCTCATTTGCGTATTACATGCCCCATTCCCTCAATTACCACACTTCTACAAGATTTGATACCTCGTTCTTGGCCACCAAATTGTTCAAATAAATTTCAAATTCCATTTCTTTATTATTATCCCACAGAATACAAATCAACATATGTAATGTGTATTATCTCATCTTCTCATTCCCGTATAACCTCCCATACCCAAACAACCTAAGGTTCATGTAATTTTCGAAACTACACAGTTATAATATCCAATTCACCATGCAATTATTCACACACCGTAGAATTTCAATTCCAACATCATCACGCCACGAAACCATCAAAAATCAGTGTAAAACTGGCAATCCAACGCACACCGCCTGGCGGGTCTCCTTCGGCCGCCCGACGGTTCATAAAAGAACCCAGAAACTGACGCAAACGCATGTGCAGCCTAGCGGCAGTCCTTGCGCCGCCAGGCGGTTTCTAGAAAAATCCAGAAAATTCAAACAGAACAAGGACTCACAGATTTTTCATGTCAAACATGACTCAGAACACATCATCATACTATATATATATAGATAAAACACGCAACAATCATAATTTAAAACAACGAAGGAACTCCCTTAACCTGGTTTCCTCTGCCAAAATTGAAGATTGCAAGCTTTTTCCTTGATCACCAATGGCCTCCTTTGTCTTTCTCTTCCCACTCACCCTTTGCTTCACTCAATTCACCCAATACACTCCCAATTTCCTCTTACCCTTAATTAGCTTTTTATTGTGCTCTTAATATGGTTTGATTGCACCAAAACGAAAATAGCATTAACCCACAATTAGTCATCACTTCATGGCCTACTACCTTTTCTGTTTCCAGCCACCCTTGCTGCCACATGCCTTAGGGTTTATGTGCATCTTCACTTCCATGCTAGAGTAGATGTTAACAAAAAGAAAATAATTTTGTTCAAACCAAGGTTTGAACCCCTAACCATGCGAATATTGAGTCAATGCTAACCATCATGCCAATTCATGTTTCATGCTAAACTAACATAACTCAATTACTATATTCTTACTTAACATGCACATTCATATTATTAAAACAATAATAATTAAATAATACATAAGTGGCTTACATAGGACTCAAACCCAAGTCCTCTCACACAACCAAAGTACTCTCAACCACATGAGCTAGTACTTTTCCACGTCATATCAACCACTATTAAATGCCATAAAGGCTTCCACGACCCACATTTATTAATTATTTATTTATTTAATTAATTAAATTTCTCGGGTCTTACAGGTCGCACATAGCGAGTAATAAGTATTTTATCGTTGTTCCAAGGGACTTATGCAACACATGAAAAATTTCACATTCAATAACCCAATTAGACCACAAAGTTCACAAAAACACAAAGAAACTCTTTTTGTATTTTTATCAAAAAGTTGGTGTGCAATAAGAAAATTAACAGAGTATTTACAATTGTCAAGATTAAACTTCAACCACTTCATTCTCATGCATTCTAAATTATTTTAATTCCATATTCATGTTAAAATCAACTCACAAGAATACTCAAATCCTATTCCTATGGCCTTTGAGCATATGATCACTCATCAAGTTCCAATCCTTTGAATCCACAAGAAATGAAATCATGCATTAGTTTCAAGAGTCTAAGATTACTAATGAACCAAGTTCTATTCCTAGACATCCATTAGGTATTCAATTTCATGTCTAGATTCTAAAGATATGTCCCAACTATAAGACCCGTGAAAATTAATTAATTAAATAATTAATTAATTAATAAATACGGGTAGTGGGAGCCTTTATGACATTAAATATTGATTGATGTGACGTTGAAAAGTACTAGCCTAAGTGGTTGAGAGTACTTGATTGTGTGAGAGGACTTGGGTTCAAGTCCTATGTATGCCAATTATGTGTTGTTTGATTTATTATTAAATTTAATAATGTGCATGATCATGTTGAGTGATAACATAAGTATAGAATTATGTGAATTATCATGAAATGTGAGTTGGTTGAATGGTTATGCATTGATTTGACAATTGGCATGGTATGGGTTCGAACATTGGTGAACTCAAAGTTAGCTCTCTTTTTTACTATCGTGGCCTGAATATGAAAGGGTAGAATGCATGAAATTAGTGCCATATATGATGCTAATTGTAAGATCCGGGAAAATTAAATAGTTATTTAATTAGGACGGATAATGAGAATGTTTAAAGCAATAAATGCGAGGAGCTGTGACATGGAAAGGTACTAGCCCAAGTGGTTGAGAGTACTTTATTGTGTGTGAGGACTTAGGTTCGAGTCCTATGTATGCCACTTGGATGTTATTTAAATTATGTGTTTTTGTGTGATTTTATATGGAACTCGTATGGATCATGTTAAACTCTTAAAATTGTAGGATTTAGCATGAAACATGTGTTGGTTGA
>Ga0214542_1005946_pt1 | contig 22734 bp, 15 predicted proteins | sample CNSS1metaG_FD_160096 | JGI IMG/M metagenome (GOLD analysis project Ga0214542, IMG submission 160096) | Root nodule microbial communities from cowpea collected in UCLA plant growth center, Los Angeles, California, USA - CNSS1 | ecosystem: Host-associated > Plants > Roots > Nodule | place: USA...
GGTATAAATACACATTTGGTACCCAAACTTTTTCGGAAAGTTCAATTTGGTACCCGAACTTTAGGAATGTTCAATTTGGTACCCCAATTTTCTAAAGAGATTCAATTTGATCATCTCCGTTAAGTTGGAGTTAACACCGTGTCCGTACAGGACACATGTCAAGCCATGAAATCTTTATTTTTATTTTTATTTTTTTTTCAAAAAAAAATTATTATTTTTTTTTAAATTATTTTTTTTAAAAAAAATGAATTTTTTTTTCCAAAAATTTAAAAATTGCCACGTGTCAGTTTATCATCGTGCCACGTGGCAGCTTACAATCATGACATGTGACAGTGTAATAGTTATTTTCAATTTAGTACCCTAATTTAAATTTTTGGTTCAATTTAGTACCCAAATTTTTTAAAATGATCCAATTTCGTCCTTTCCTAATTGAGACCAAATTAGTAAATAAGCTTAATTATAACTTATATAAACATGTTAAAATAATTGTTTTGAATTTATACATCAAATCACTACACCTAAATATTCAAATTATTTTAATCATAACAAGTGTAATAAATTTCATGTATAAAAAATTACAAAGGTTAAAATGTAAAAAATAAAATAATTTAAGTATTTAGGTGAAATGATTTGATGTATATATTAGAAAAAGTTATTGTAACATGTATATATAGGTTGTAATTAAGCTTATTTATTAATTTGGTCTCAAATGGAAGATGACAAAATTGGATGATTTTAAAAAATTGGGGTACTAAATTGAACCAAAAAATTAAATTGGGGTACTAAATTGAAAACAAATATTACACTGCCACGTGTCATGATTGTAAGCTGCCACGTGGCACGATGATAAGCTAACACGTGGCAGTTTATAAATTTTTGGAAAAAAAATTAATTTTTTTGAAAAAAAAATAAAAATTTCATGGCTTGACATGTGTCCTGTACGGACACGGTGTTAACTCCAACTTAACGGAGAGGACCAAATTGAATCTTTTTAGAAAATTGGGGTACCAAATTGAACATTCCTAAAGTTCGGGTACCAAATGTGTATTTATACCTTTATTTTTTCATCTATTGTAATGTTTAATCATATTATCAGGATATACCTCAATAATTTGTGGTGTATTTGATACTCGATATGTTATATATGGATTTTAGTTGAATATTAAACTCATCTTAATTCTTGATTTTTATAATTGTTGATGATTTTAGTCTTGAAGTGATTTAAATGTTGTATATGGTAGAACATATTTACTAAAAGTCTTCCCACACCTATCTATTGTTATTATCTATATCCATGGTCTACTATGCTTAGATTTGTTATAAATTTATAATGTAAAAAGATGATTATGGTATGATATGTTGAAACATATCATAAAATAAAATGTAATTAATTTTAGTTGTTAATTAATTTAGTTTTAATTAACTCATATTTTATATGATTGATTGCTTTCGTGTTGTATCTATTCAATACATGAATATCTGACAATATGGATTCTAGTCAAAATTTAAATAAGTTCTAGTACCTCTCTTACAAGTTTCTATTAATTTTAAAAATATACATTCGAATGTGTTTTGATTATATCTAATTATATTTTAGACCATATATATATATATATATATATATATATTTTTTTTTTTTTTTTTTGAATAAACTTTTTGTTATGTCAAACTTTTTATACTATAATTTATAATAAATTAAATTGTATATATAATTTCAATTTTTCGTTTGTCTCTTACAAATTTAAGAAAAAAGATAAATAATTATACTTAAAAAAAACAGAAGAATACCTTTTTATTTCAACAATTTTTTTCATTCAATTATTATAAATATTTGTAGTCCTTCTTTTATATTTATAAAGTATTTTGATGGGGAAAAGTTGTAAAAATATTTAATACTTTATTTACACAGTAATTTCCGAATATATGGTTGTGCACACAAAAAGTGAAGAATAGTATATGAATATCATGTGTGATGATGTGAATACACGATTCCATGTTATGTAATACGACCAATTACAAATTATCGGAGAAGTGCCATCAACGTTGTCCATTATTAGTAACAACTTACCAACATTTTTCATCCACAATAATATCTCATTATATATATATATATATATATATATATATATATATATATATATATATATATATATTTAAATTCATCTTAAATAATTAGATTATTTATTAATGATGAAAGGGATAACAAATATACTACAACTCAAAAAATAAAATAAAATCAAAGATAATAATAATATTTTCATTTATATTTTGTCACAAAGAAAAATTATCAAACTTATATTATTGATAGATTTTGTTGGGTCTTTTGGAACATAAGTCAAATCCACACATAAAATATTAACACAACTTTTACTCTAAAATTTTAAGGCAATAGATTTTTGAGTCTTCGTCCTTACATGATATTCAACTTTCTTATTTTTACTCAACGTAAGACTTAAACTCACACTTAAATTTTTAACGTGTCTTTATAAAAACATATAACACTAGTGAAACCTTAGTTTGTATAAAGAATTAATGTTATCTCTAACACAATTTTAAGACAATAAATATGAATCTTTTTTATTATAAAATATTATTTTCTTTTGTATAATATAAGACAAATCAAGATTCTTTATTGAATTTTTCGATATTATCCTGTACTAAACATTAAAAATATATATCTATATTGATATTTTCTTATATTTTGAAACATCAATGTTCATCTTCATCTATATATTTTGAATAATAGAAGAAGTACACAGAAAATATTAGAGTTAGTGGTGTGTTTTTGTGAATGAAAAGAAGCATTAAGATTGGTGATAAGATATGGGGACAACACAGAAAATTGTTGTACTGTTATGAAACCATTGCTGATGTCAAATATCAATAGGCCAACTAGAGGGACATGGAACAGGGAAAACAAAACTCCAATCACATAATAACAAACCAAAACTTCACTCTTATCATTAACACTTCATCATTTTCTATTTTTTAAAGTCTTTGTGATCCCAAATATTTTACTCATATATTGTTTTTTTTAAAGGACAAACTGATTTATGAAAACAATATTATTTATACTAGAATTTAATTTTAAATTTAATTTTATATTATCTTTAGATTTTCATTATTTTTGATGAAATAAATACATACTTTTTTTTTTCTAATAAAGTGATTATTTTAAAAAAAGAAAAGAAAAAAAAAATACTGTAATCACCGGTGCATGAAGGAGATTTGGCAACGGTTGTTTTTCATATTCTTTATCGGATCCTAAACTGAAATATATTAGGACGAAAAAAAAAGAAACGGCTTTTCACCTCGTGTGTGAACCGAAGTCATAAATCTGCTTTCTGCCTAGTTTCAAATTGACCTGAAGTCATAAAAATATGCGTTATTCTTTTATTCTATCTAAACTAAGCAGAGTCTTAAAAAAAGATAATGCTACGCGCATATTTCACATCTCACTTAAAATTAAGTTCGAAAAAAAAAAACTGATGAATTATTCAGCCAATGCATAACTTTGCATGTGTAGTGTGAGAACAAAATTAAAGTATGTGTATGATGAATGATGTGCGATATTTTATAAACTAAAGAAGTTTATTAACTAAAAAAGTATTTTTTGGAGACACAAGTTATTGGGACAGATTTTTTTTCTTCTTTTGTAAGTAAATCCTTTTTTTCACCAAAAATAATTAGTGGGGTTTGTGTTGTACAGAAAAATTATATTAATCTCTTAAAAAAATTTAAGATTAATTAAGTTTTAATTTGTTATAAATTTCAATATTTTTAATTGACTTCTTATTAATTTTTTTATTTAAATTTTTATATTTTTCAATCGAATATCAATAAATTATTTTTTAATCGAGTCATATTGTTTCTTTGTTTTTCATGTAAAGTTTTATATGATTAGTATAAAATGATAGTGTATGTAAAATAAAATGATGAAAAAAAATAACATAAACTTAATTAAAAATACTCAAATTTATAAGAAGTTAAAACTTAATTAAGAAAAAAGTTACTCATATTTTTCTATAATAATAAATGATTGAATTTCATTTTTTTTACACTAATATCTAAATAATGTAATTGGATTGCTTAAAATACTAGTTAAACCTTTTGTGAAATAGAAACAAAAACATTAAATATGATATTTTTAGAGACTGAAAATGAAAGCTGGTGATTTTGTTTAAAATTAACAACACATTTAAAATATTTATAAAAAGAATACTTACACAGGTTGGTATGATGTCACATAGAAGAAGTAGTTTGGTGTATATTACTGTTATTTACTTTGTAGTGATGATGGTAACCACTCAAATGGCCCTATATATATTGTCCTATAGTGATGGGGAAGGATCACAAAAATCCAAGTTAAAATGGAATTAATATTTTTTTATTTTTTATTTTTATATTTCAAGACAGAGGCACATGTATAGAAGAAGGGACCCTCTTCTTTGTTGAAATCCTTTGCTTAAAGAAAGATTTTTTTTTTAAATATAATATGATAAAAGGAAGGGTTAATTTTTTTTTTCCTTAACTTTTAGTGAAAATTGGAATTAGTTTTTATTCAAAATTTTGGATTAATTTAGTCTCCTAACTTTAGAAATACGTGTATTTAGTTCTTTTAACCAAAATTTGTTAAGTTTATTTGACGCTTCAAACATATTCTATGATTTGAGTAGTTTTTATAGTTTAATTCATTCTCGATTCAATGTTAGCTGAGAAACGCGTTTAAAACGTCAAATAAAATTAACAAAGTTTGGTTGAAAGGACTAGATTCACTCAATTAGTTTGTAAAGATGAGAGACTAAATTAGTTCAAAATTGTAAAAATGAACTAATTTCAATTTTCACTAAAAATTAAGGAACTAAGAACATATTTAACCTTGAAAACAAAATCATATAAAAGAATATTTTTAATATTATTTTTGTAATTTTGCCTTCTCTTTGCCGTATTGTTAACTACTATGTACTATGTTTAACCTTTCCTTTGCCTTTTCTTTTGTTCTTTCTCTTGTCCATGTCTTCCCTTGTCCGTCCCTCTTTGGTACTTGCACATACTCTTTTTTTATTATGCATCTGAAATATGCAAAAAATAATTATTTCTATACGAAAATAATATTCATAAATAATTCTGCCTTTATGTTTAAGGATTAATTATTTTTTTAGGCAAAGATGATATAATTGATCGTGATGCATATCAACTTGTGAAAGTCTAATTTATAAGTCTCACACAAGCTAAAATAAAATAAAAAAAACTCAATATAATATTTAATATGCAAATTCTCATGGAAGTTGATATATATATATATATATATATATATATATATATATATGATTCTTATTTAATATTTTTTTTAACATAACTATTTTTTCTAGTCTTTACATTATAACAATTTTGTCATGATTTCATGTGAAAATTTATGTTCTATATATTAAGTAAAAATAAGTAAGACGAAATAAATATGTATAAAAATCAAATTCACAAATTCATTTTTGGATGAAAATGAGGTCTTTATCTTTAATGCCTATCTTAAAAAAATGAATGACAAAAAAAAAATAGTAAAAAACTAAATATAAACCTTAAGGTTGATATATATGTTTTTAGTGTTTATCAAACTAATATATATATATATATATATATATATATATATATATATATATATATATTTTATATTTTTTTATATTAAATTATATATATATAGTGATAAAAAAGACGATGAAAAAATTTCAGAAGTTTAATCTTACAAATAGTTTTGTAGTCAGCAAAAATATATAATATTTAACCAATTTCTCGATGCACCCCCAATATATAACATGGTTGACAATAGAAAATCAAAGTGTTACAGGAAAACTACACAGATATAGTAAAGGAAATAACTTTTATGAAATCCTTCTTTATTTAATTTTAAAAATAATAATTAGTAAATAAGATGTCAATGCCATGTTTACTACAGTGATGATAAATTGAATTTATTTATTGATAGAAAGTTTTGTCAAAATATAAGATTCTGATGCTCATTAATATTTTGAAACAATATGTATTAATTAACTGTATTTGAAAGATATGACATAAGAAAAAGAGAAAAAAGAGGGATACAGAGGCATCATGAGTGGCACAAAAAAGAACATGAAAATCGAAAATCAAATTACTCTGCATGTCTGTCTGGTTATCTTATGTTAACATTAAGGAAAATTGTCGGCATCTTCTTCACCGTTCTCTATATATACCCTCTTCAATCTTCATTCTTTCTCAACATATCTTTCACTAACACAACACAACACTTCTGTTTCTTCTTCCACCATGCCTTCACTCTCCGAAGCTTTTCGAACTCACCCTGTGTACCTTCACCACAAGCACCACTCTGATTTCAACTCTCTGCAACAATATCTCCCAGATTCTTACGCATGGACACAACAAGATTCCGATGCTTATGCTGATACAAATGACAAGAGTGTTCCTGTGATCGATTTGAAGGAGCCTAATGCTGTAAAGCTGATAGGGCATGCATGCAGAACATGGGGAGTGTTCCAAGTTGTTAACCATGGCGTCCCCATGAAGCTCTTCACCGACATTCAGAGAGCTTGTCTTGCCTTGTTCTCTCTTCCTCTTCACCAGAAGCTCAAAGCCGCTCGCTCCCCCGACGGCGTCTCCGGCTACGGCCGCGCTCGCATCTCCTCCTTCTTCCCCAAACTCATGTGGTCTGAATGCTTCACCATTCTCGATTCCCCTCTCCACCTTTTTCTCCAACTCTGGCCCCAAGACCATGCTAAATACTGGTACGTAAACCCACAATATTATCAAATAACCCTAACACACTTACTCAATCTCTTAAATTCATCGGTTCTGATAATACTTGATAAGTTTACAGAAAAGATTCATTAAGAAGAACAAATATCAATAAGAACTGAACCCAACCACACATTTACACCACTCTCAACCAAAAATTTTAAGACAATGGATCTTTATTCTTATATAATACTCTACTTTCTCGTTTCAATCTAATGTGAGACTTAGACTCACACTTGGATTTCTAATATATATATATATATATATATATATATATATATTTATATATGTTTTTCTTCTATAAGTCTGGTTTGAAAAGAGAGGGTTTTCTGAAATTTGTGGTGAAGGTTCCACTACGCAAAGTTAGAACCCCATTTTTCTCAGCGTAATGCAGTTAGCAAAGATCACTATAACGACAGCCAAGGACCCACTTGCTTCCCATTCTCGTTTTCTTCAAACCTAAACTTCACTTCCAACATTATATATATCTTAGGTGGTCCACATCAACAACATATGTGTAATTAAGTTTTATTAACTTACATAAATTTTTTTTTTTTATTTTGAAAGAAAAAAGACGTGATTCAGAGAGAAAAAGAAAAAAAACTGATAAATGTTGTAAACAGTGTCGTATGAGAAAGTTTAATATTTTCTAAAGCTTCGTTTTTTAATAATTTTGCAGTGAGATTGTGAAGGAATATGAAGCAGCCATGAAAAAATTAGCGGCGAAGCTAATGTGTCTTGTGTTGGCTTCGCTCGGTATTTCGAAGGAAGACATTAAATGGGCCGGGCCGAGAGGAGAGTTCAACGGGGCTTGCGCGGCCTTACATTGGAATTCTTACCCGAGTTGCCCGGATCCCGACCGGGCCATGGGTCTGGCGGCCCACACGGACTCCACGCTGCTCACGATTCTGCACCAAAACAACGTGAGTGGGCTTCAGGTTCTGAAGGACGGTGAAGGGTGGGTGGCGGTTCCGCCGCTTGCCGGAGGGCTGGTGATCAACATTGGCGATCTGCTCCACATTTTGTCGAACGGGTTGTACCCGAGTGTGCTCCACCGGGTGCGGGTGAACCGGAGCTGGCAAAGGTTCTCGGTTGCTTATCTATATGGGCCCCCAACAAACGTGGAGATTAGTCCAAATGAAAAATTGGTAGGCCCAGGTAGGCCCTGTCTTTATCGATCGGTGAGTTGGAACGAGTACCTTGGCACCAAAGCAAAGCATTTTAATAAGGCTCTCTCCGCGGTTAGGATTTCGTCCTCTGTTAACGGTTTATTTGATGTAAAGGAGGATCAAAACAACGACTTTCAATTGGGCTAGATACATAGCATTAGCCCATAGCCCTTAGCCCATAACCCATAGCCTATGGCCATGAACTTTTTGACCCTTCTTGGTCAAATCTTGTACTAGCCATAAAAGGCAAAAAGAAAAAAAAAAAGTTATAAAATAAAAATTCCGAAAAACCGTTGTTTGCTTAAATGGAATCTGGTTTGGTGGTTAGGGTATACTATAATCAACAAGAAAGTTGGAAAAAATAAAAATAAATATGACTGATTTAAAAGAGAAGTCTGAATTTAATTTTTCCATTGAATAAAAATAAAACAAATTAAATATTTTTAAAAAAAATCTGACATCTTAGAAGCTGAAAGCAATGGACTCAATTATACTTTGATGTATCATAAAACATTCAATAATTCAGAGTCCCTCCACCCTTCTTAGTACATGCATTTTTACTATAAATTCTCACATTATATAGAATTTTTTTCTTGTAAATTTGTTAAAAAATTTTATCTTTTTTCTGCCATTTTTTTAAGAATTTTAATTACCAGATAGTTTTTTCGTGGATAATTATTTTTTACAAAATTATAAAATTTGCAAGTATTTTTTACAAAATTTGTTGCAAAAAGTGTTTTATACAAATATTTTATAAGAAAATTGATAGCAATTTCTTGCAATTTTTTTTCAACAAATTTTATAAGTATTTACTACGAAAAAATTTTCAAAATAAAATTGGCAGGAAATATAGGTTTTTTTAGTACTGTATGATAGATCTTAGTACATGGTTCATTTTTATTTTATTTTTTACTTAAGAACCTTTACAATTATCTTGTTTATAGTTGTTCTTTTCAAATTTAGCGTTATTATTATTGCATAAACTCGTTCATGTATATTTCTTTACAAGGGTTAAATCTAGGTTTCAATTCCTACACAAAACAATAGTAGAGTTTGTGTTTTATATTATTTTACTAAAATAAGTCATTAAATAAAAACTAATATAAAAGACAACAAGTATTTAGTTATTATATTGACTGATCTATAAATTATTTTAAATGTTAACGATTTATTTTTCAATTATTGAATAAGTTTCTGAATTAGCTATTGAATTAATCTCCAAAACTAAATTAGCATTTAACTACTTCAAATTTGAACTTGAATTTAGTCTCTAATTACTAAGTTATACTAATCCTTTAAATTTAGTAATATATTTACTATATCATTGTTTTCTTTCTCACTATAATATTTTGGCAATAAACATTGTAGACTATATTTCTAAACATTGTAGAATTTTGTTATCAGAAAATACATTATTGATCATATATATCTTATTGGCAATAAAGCGAGATAGTTATGATGTGAAGTGTTTCACCAAATTATGAGCGAACCATTCCATCTGATAGAGACAAAAGGGACAAAAGAACTTATAACAGATTAGATTGGCACTATATATTAGTTACTTGATTAAAAAGAAATGGTCCACAATTATTTGACACAATAGGAAGATATAAGCTTGATTTTTTTCCAGTGTCTCAACATTTGTGTTTTACATGCGACATCACAAAACTAAAGTTCAAGATGGTCCATTGTCAGTTTATGCACATGGATGAGATAGTGCGAATACAGAAAAGTACTAAACAAAACACGTACCAAATGCTAATTAATTATTATAGTTTTGAATGTTGAGTCTTTCGAGAGATGATCACATGAAAAATTTTTATGTGATAAGTTTATGAATCTTTATCTTTATATGGTGTTCAACTTTCTCATTTTTACTCGATGTGAAACTTAGATTTACACTTGGATTCACAACACCCAATATATGCTTGCTGAATTTTATATATATATATAACCCACACATTTCACTCACTTTAGACTGCTAAATAATGCAGATTTTAGAGCATACTTTCTCAGTTGTTTTTGTGTAATATATTAGTAGCAATGCTTGAAGCATAGGAAGGTGTTAGGAATTTAAGTGTGAGTCTAAGTTCCATATTGACTAGAAATGAGAAAGTCGAATACTATATAAGAATAAAGACCCATAAACTTATTGTCTTAAGGTTTTGAGTTGAGAGTAATGTCAATGTCTAATGTAGTTGGACTTAGGTCTCATTGGTGTTGTTTCTCCCTCTGATGAAATCCTATAAACCTAACAGAAGGAAAGTTTTTGAGAAAAAAGAAAGTGTTTTGTGGCGTGCTATGATTATATGGTAAGGTAGTTTAAAGGACTCCATCATGGAAATGATTGAAGTGCAAAAAAGCAAAGGACAGCAAAAACTTGAAACAAATAATTGGTTACTCTTTGTGTGGCTTATGTTTTTGTGTTTCAAGCACGATGCTTTTAGAAATCACTACTATATACTGCAACTGACATGATTTGTAACCATCATAATGCAATTAACACTAACTATATATATCAATGCACCGTTTTCTCTCTCTCCAATAAACCAAATCAGGACTTTGGTTTTGTCAAATACCACGTTTAAGGTTGTCTGTTAGCCGATATTTCAAAACCAACTCCGTCACATCAAAATTTTGATTCTTTCTTGAATTTCTTTGTTGTGTCTTTGTTGGAAGTTCCATATCGGCTAGAGATAAAACAATTTTATAATATATAAGTAGGTGCAATCCTCACCTTACAAATCGGTTTTGTAGGATTGAATTAGAGTTAAAATCCACTTCTAACATAGTATCAGAACCTGACATGATGATATTGTGGAATAAGAGTATTCTAACAAGACATGCAGATGTTTCATCAAGTAAATGAGAGTGTGATATGAAGTCCAAAGTGGCATTGTTAGAAGGAAGAAATTATGATATGTGAACACACATTGTAAGGAGGAGGAGGGTCTGTGTATTCTTTTTCTTTTGTGATCCCACCATAGGAGCAGAAAATCTATGATGATTTTTTCAGAAGTATTATTGTTGGGTGGCAGAAGAATTAAAAAATCATAAGGAGCATGAAATGTTTCATTTGATCACTGTCTTTTCAAGTTAAAAATGACTGGTTTATACTTCATGTGTATCTGAGGCCTACATAGAATATTGTTTATGATTGATCTTATCAAGATGATGGAGACGAATCTGTGGGTCTATTATTTAATTGCATTTGGAATAACTCCAAATACCTAAATCATGTCACTTTTTTTCTTCTTCTTCTTTTTAATGCATTGTAATATTCAGTGATATATCAATGATATACAATCCTATCAGTCTATATCATAGAATCTTTTTAATGCATTGTAATATTCAGTGATATTACCAATTTCTTAAAGTATAATATTGAATTAATAAAATCATCATTATTAATATTATATAAAAAAGAAGAATGATGAAAGAAAATAAATCAAATAAATAAATAAATAAACAATATTGCCTTGTCTAAAAACATAAATAAGAAAACTTAATATATATATTTGAAGAATAATAAAAAAATAGTAGTTAACCTTTTTATCTATATGATCATATTAAGAGGATATATCATTCAGTAACTTTGTTTTTAGTGAAAATTTTTTAATTGGACAAAATTTTATCTTTTAATAAATAAAAATAATTTATTTAATTTTTCTTTTATTCTTTCAAGTGATGCTACATCAATCAATAACTACTCCTAAAATGTTTCAATCTTGCGTTAAAATGAGAACCATCAAAGGTTGATTAAAATCACCAAATCAGTAATGTGAGGCTGTGCCTTTCAAGTTTCAAAGACAACACACCTAACAGCAAGGTTTTATTAAGGTAAATTGCAAAGGAAACATCAGAACACACAACACAAACATAAAGTTCAGATTCTTCATTAAATTTTTTGATATTGTACTCTGTTGTGTCTTTTTAATATATTTTAAAACAACAATATCCGTGTCATCAATATAATTTCAAGACACAACAGAAAAACAACACAAAAATATCCGATAAGAAATCTAAATTCCACGACAAAATAGAGGTATAACGCAATGGGTGCTCAGATACCACAGTAAGTATGCAGTGCAAACTGGTCTCTCTGTCCTTCTTCAGTGTAGTAATACTTGAGGAACTCAACATGATCAAAGGGTTTAAAAAGCAGAGGGTGTTCCTCATCCACAAGTTCCTCTGGTGCTTTTATTATGCTCCCTCCTTTCGGAATAGAGAACAACCCTGCAGAATATCTTGCCTCATTTCCACTCATCATCACTCTGTGAAATGGTGAATGCAACCTCCCATTTGACCATGCCTGCAAAATTCATGCAAACAATTAATACATTTTCATCATGATCCAGTGATTCCAAATTTGAGTAAAAATAGTGTATCCAACAGGAGTATGCAATAGAGTACGGTTTCTCTGCCGAGTCTTTTACGGTTTAGGATTTAAGGTTTAGGGTTTTGATGCTTTGAAATATATTAAACATCTTTTAATATATAGTATCAATGTATTGTAGAGACTAAACAAAAAAGTATTATAAAAAACTCAATAAAAAATCCAAAATTTTTTAGCCATATCTGAAGTCAGACTGATAATGATTTCTGTGTGGCATGATTTATGTTGTTTAAATGGCAAGAGATGAACAGAATTTACATGGAGAGAGTCACCAATCATGACAACAAAAGTGTGAGGTGAAGGCTTGTGGCTTATCCATTTTCCATCTTTGGTCAAAACCTCTAAGCCCTGCACTTCATTTTGGTACAAAATGGTCACTATGTTCTTATCTGAGTGTGTGCTGAGGCCTAGCTTTGTGTCACTGGTTTGAGGGCCTTTGTATTTCATAACCCTAAGGAGATAATTGGTTGAGTTCATGTGCTCCTCCAAGTACTTCTCAACACCTAAGCTCTCCAAAACCATCTTCCTAACAATCTCATCCAACTCTGATAGCTGCCCAGAAAAGGATTGTATAGTTTTGCTGCCAAATCAAAAACACAAACAAAAGTTAAAACTCAAATGCAATAAAATTTGATTGTTATAACCAAAATCGCGACGGAACGACGAACTAAAAATAAAGAGTTTGAGTCATGCCTAAAACTTGCGTTTCCATTAGGCCACATGATGTTGGTCATGCTCTCTACTTTCTCATGAACAATTGCATCATCAATGCCCATGCTTTCAAAGAGTGGAATCATAGGATATTGTCCAACATAACCATGATAAGGTTTCTTAGAAACATTGAGTATCTTTGTTTGCAGAGGAAGATCAAAGAGTTCTTGAAGTGAACCAAACAAGGCTTTTCTGAGGTCTAAAGGAACCCTATCAAAAATTGCTTCAAAGCAACCATACTCTACTAGTGCCTTGTGCACTTCAGATTTTACTGTCTCCCAATTAGAGTTTTTGACTTCCGGTTTCAGATGAGTGAAGTCGATTACCGGAAGCTTTAGAGTGTCTTCTGAACCCATATTTTTACTTTTTTTTTTTCCTCTGATTTGGTCACAAAATTGGAGAATAGTGCTTAGTTTAAGGCGGGTTTGAAGCTATTTATAATAGATATGCTACATAATGTAACAACCTCGTTGATAATATTAAAACATTTATGATGTTCTATTCTATTGTTTGTGATTTGAACATTCTATGGTGATTTGAAACAACCAAACATATCATGCTGACACAGAAAACAAAATTAGTTGGGTTTCTTGGGCTTATTTTGGGCTTATGTTGTGGAGTTTCTTACCAATCAATCTGTTGAAAAAGTTGAACAAAATATGTTGGGTTTCGGCATCAGGCTGTTTTCTGGGCTTATTTTAATGTAATGATTAGTATAAAAGGCAATGCTCATTTGTGATTTTGAGTGCAGATTTTGATTGAATGGTAGAATAAATTGATATATTATTTATTCTGTTTTATATCTCCAATGATTTGATGTTTGAGGTATAATAATGAATAATACTACTTTATAACTGAAAAAGACTTTCGTGATTACAATATTGACCAAGACATACAGGAAAATAAACTAAATATGTTTTGCTCTAACATTTTTTAAAATTGAATTTAAATATACTGTCCGTTTAAAGATGTTTTACGTTTTCATTTAATTATGTTATAATAATAATTTCTGATTTGTTTTACTGTAAAAAAAAAAAAACTTTTGCATAAACAATATATGAAAATTCAATTCTTCCCTTTAATGAGAAAATACTTTTGCGAACCGGAAATAATTATGGAAGACTCTTCCAAAACAGTCTTGTATAACAAAATTATGTTTGGATGGAATTCCTTATAATTTAGGGAAAGAAAATAACAAAAATTGAAACTTTTACAAACTAAAATTAATTTATACAGAAGATAGAAGTTTTCTCATAATTTTTAAACTTTAATTTATACATTAGTTAACTTTAATTTGTAATTCTTTTTCTAGTTTTTATTTAAAAAAAAACTTATAAAAAATTAATCCACATAAAACTAGGTTTTGCAATTGAACCATGAGACATGTCCATGGTTTCCTCCATATCTAGCTAAATTGCAAAACCCTAAATGTAAGAATTAAAGTGACTCATGTGATTGCATGAATACAGTTTAATAAAAAACAGAAGAAAGTACAACTACAAGATAATTTTTAAAAATGAATTACTATTTTATATATAAATAAAAAATTGTTTGTATTAAATTTTGTATGTATATATACATAAGTCAATCGAAGATGGGTGAACTTAAACTTCTCACCATGTTATTGAAGGCTTAAGTTAATTATGTTAAATATAATGATAATGATTATTATAATTAGTGTGGAGGACCATTTAGTAAAATACAGTAAACTAATTAATTTAGAAAAAAATAAAAATAAACGAAGCATGTTCTGGAGGGATCTTTAACATCATGAATTTTTGTATCACATGTACAAGTTGTGTCAGGACCACTACAAATTAATCAACCTTCGTACAATTATTCTCACTGCATAATGGTATTATAAAACATAATCTTAATTTTTATAATAATTAGCAGAAATTAATTGTGCTACCACGATAGCATGGTTTGTTTAATAATGTTAACCTTGTTTATAACACTTTCCATATTTATATTTTATTAAATAAATAGTTAGTTTATCAAATAATTAAACAAGGATTTTAATAGATAGTTAGAAATACATATGTCACATTTAAAGCATTGATAATTTAATTTTAGTAACTTTATTTAAAGTCACTAGAATTTTTTTATAGAGTCTCAATAATTTTAAACAACAGTAATTTTTTTATTGATTTAAAGATGTTGTAAACTAATTTTAGAATAACAAAATTTGTACGGAATCAAAGACTGATTACAGTTTTCAAAAGCTTAATTAAAAAGTTCAACTAATTTATGCCCTAAAGATTTACTATTTACTTGATTGGAAGAAAAAAAATCTGTGTTTATTTTTCGCCAACTTGCCCAAATTAAATTGGATTTCTCGTGAAATTGTTATAAGAAAATATAGAATTTGACTTAGTTATTCACCTAAACACATGGAGTGCATAATAACTGTTGTTAATTGGAAAATTGGCATGCTTTCACTTATAGAATTCAATGGAGTCATGTTCTTTTCCCTCTAATGTAGCTTGAGTAAATAAAATAAACCAAACATTTATAACTAAATACAATAAAGCTACACAAACTTGAGCATTTTTTTTTTCAAATTCAACAAACAAAACATTTGGGATTCACATTTGAATGGTATTTTAAAGAAGGATTATTGGAAAAAGATAACACCAATGACAATTAAACTTACGTAAAATAATTGATATTAGTTTTTCAAAAATTGTAAAACAATAAATTTATGAGTTTTCATTTTTATATGATATTTATTTATTTTTATTTTAAACTTACACTTAGATTTCTGACAAAAATCTATCTTCTTATAAATTTTCATGGAAAAAAAAACTTAATAATGGCTTAAACTCTATTTGAGTAAACTATAATTCAAATTCCATGCATAAAAATTTAGTGAAGAGAAAAGAAAGTCACAAAAATCATAAAACAACAATTTAATTTTTATATAATAGTATTGAGATGCACTTATAGAACGCACAAAATATTTAGAGCTTGTGTTGCTAGCAAAGAAATAATTTAAAATTATTTTATCATAAAATATATTTTATAAATCAATTACTCGTGTAATTTGTAAAGGTGAATAATTACTTTCGTGATTACAATTACTCGAAATCATCTATTAAAAAGAAGAAGAAGAAAAGAATGTGTTCCTAAAAAAGCTTATAAGTAAACATATTGAAATAAATAATAATTTTTATTTTATACCATCATAAAAATCGTAAGTATTATGAACCTGTGCTATATTTATTAGGGTATAGGCCATTTTAATAATATTTTTATGTTTAATCAATTCCATTGATTTTATTATAATTTCTTTTTCCATAAAAACATTAATCAGAAATTTTAAGTGATAAAAATTACATTTGTTTGACTGAAAACTTATTCTTAAAATATATTTTTAATAAAATATTATATATATATTGCTATCATATATTATCTGCTTAAGATTGATCCATTGCGGTGGAAGTGAGACATGATTTTAAATAAAACATACTTTAAATATCAAGAACTATGATAAATCCTTACTTCTAAAAGGACATTCACTAATTACTTTTATAATTTAAGGATGATATATTCTCATAATTATATTTAGGGTTAAATATGTTTTTTTTCCCTCAAGTTTCAGTGAAATTTGAAATTAATCATTTTTAAAAAATTTTGACCAATTTAGTCATTCATCTTTAAAAATACGTGAATTTAGTTATTTTAACCAAATTTTGTTAAGTTTATCTGACGTTTCAAGTGCATTTCATTATAGTATTTGAATTGTTTACACCGTTTGACACATTTTCGTTTCAATGTTAACTCAAATATTATCATAAAATGTGTTTAAAATGTCAAATAAACATAACAAAATTTGGTAAAAGGATTAAATTCACGCATTTCTAAAGATGAAGAACTAAATTGGTATAAAGTTTCGAAAATGAACTAATCCCAAAATTCACTGCAACTTGAGGGACCAAAAACATATTTAACCCTTATATCTATATATAAAAATAGTTCATCAAAACCCAAATTAATATTGTGGTGATATTTTTTGGTGTGCAAAAATCTTTGATGCACACAACAATGTCTGGTCCAAGGTTTAAAGTGTTGTTGACACATGATGTTATGTTATTATTCCTAATCTTAACTTATTGTTCTTGCCAACCCATGATAGTCCTTGAGCCATTCACTTAACACGGTGCCCTATTCACTAGGTCTCAAACACTTTCCAATAGGCTTAGCTGTGATATAAATATAATTAACTCTCAAACAGAATCAACTCTGTAAAATTACAAATTAATTAACTCAAATGCTTACCATTATGATTGGTCCAATCGTATCATAAAAAACATCATCGTATATCTTTTTTCTACACTTTTGTGGTTTGTTTTAATCGATGAATCTTGTACCATGGGAACTATAATTCCCATTATTTCAAGAGTTTTCAGTTTTGTCTATATTACATGTCGCAAAGCAAGAGGGAAAAGAGTAACGTTATGCTTCTTTGACTTTTCTGCTTGCATCATCAATGTTCCCTTTCATTCGTTCTGAGATTCACGATTCGTTTATAAATAATTTTTCCATATATTTATTTTGAATACCATCCAATTTCGTTGAAAAGGATGTTATAATTCTTAATTAAACATGATGGCATTTTAAAAGTGCATGATTTTCAGAATTATTGCTCACCCTATAATTAATTTCTTCATATACGTCACAGAGAATGGAGGTAGCTAGCTTAATCCTTTATTTAGTTTAATGTAAAGATAGGGAACATAGGAAAAATGAAAAAAAAAAAATGTTTAACTTTCATGATAGGTTAGAGAAATTTTATCATAAATAAACAACACCAATGAAACATGTTCGGATTCCGATCCAAGTTTGTCCGGCAGCCATCGTTAGGGACAACGGTCGCGTTCTCTTGCAGCCATAATTAGGAACAACGATCGCGTTCCCGAAATATTGTCCGCGTTGGAACATTTGAGCTCCGTCACGATTTTGTCCTTAAAAGACGTCTCGAAAGGTAAAGGAAGTAAGAGTACTAGTATTTAAACTTCACTTGACCTCGAGTCCTAAGCGATGTCGGACTTCTTGGATATACCGAAATAAAAAAGTACCAAAATTCACGTAGAAATTAACAATGATATTTTAACATAAAATATTTTTATTTTTATTTAACACTATCATTCATTATCTTTCATTTCTTTTTATAAATATAAAAGTTCACATTTTTTTTCATGATCATCTATCTAAAGTGTCAAATGTTTTGGTGTTTATGAGTTTTCAAGTTCAACTTTTTATTTTTATTCAGTAGACTTACTCTTAAGCTTGGATTTCTAATATTTTAGTATATTCCATTTTTTTTTACTTGTTTAAATTAAATTTTCAAATTTTCAAATTTTTTTTTCTTCTAATAAAAACTAATTAAGATGGATTTAAAGTAAATCAGAAAACCAAGGCCTAAAACCTGGGGAATGAGCTCCACTGCATAGGCACACATCTATATATAAATCTGATTAACAGCGCCAACCTAGTATTTGTAGCTGATCGGAGAAATTAAGGTTAGAAATATATTGTTGATGGATTCCCAAAATGTTTGTGAGGTTCCTGTAGTAGACTTCACCGTTAAGGAGATGAAACAAGGTACAGAAAAGTGGGTTTCAGCATGCAAAGTGATCCGAAATGCACTTGAAGATCATGGTTGTTTCTATGCGTTGTATGATAAAGTTCCTACGGAGCTTCACAACTCACTTTTTACTCTAATGGAAGAACAATTTGATCTTCCACTGGAAACAAAAATGCAGAAGATCAGTGACAAACCCTACCATGGTTACTACGGACAAAATGCTCATGCCCCTCTCTATGAATCCCTAGGGATCAACGATCCATTGACCGCAGAAGAAATTCAGAAGTTCACCAAACTAATGTGGCCAGAAGGACATGATCATTTCTGGTACTGTTCGAGATATCGATTCAGTTATGTTGTCTGGTTTTTTAACACATTTAGTAATGTTGTCTGATTTTGTAACTGATTTTGTAACTTATTTTTGATGCTGTGAATAGTGAGACTTTGAGTCTGTATGCAAAGCTGGTTGTAGAATTGGATCATGTGAGTAAGAGAATGGTGTTTGATGGGTATGGAGTGGAGCAAAAGCACTGTGATTCTCTTCTGGAATCGACCAAGTACATGCTTCGGAGCTTCAAATATAGAGTGCCACAGAAGGATGAAAATAATCTGGGATTGCATGCTCACACAGACACATCGTTCTTTACCATTTTGCATCAGAACAACGTAAATGGTCTGCAAGTAAAACTCAAAAATGGAGAGTGGATTGATGTTGATCCATCACCCTTCATGTTTCTCATCCTAGCAGGCGATGCATTTAAGGTGGGTCATTTTTCACATCTACCAAAACTAAATCCATGTTTTTCCCATAAATGAGACAAATTTATCAGCAAATGAAAATGGATAAGTTTGAAAAAAGTTATAAACCATAACTTAAGTTGTGTGAACTCCATATGACTTCAACTTCTGAGGAGTCATGACAACTTCAATTTGTTATGACTTCAGAAATCGTGTGAAGTTTACACAACTTAGTTTGTGTTTTCTTAATTTGTTGATGAATTTGCTTTATTTAGGTAAAAAAATCAAACTTTGACCATATAAATTTTACAGAATGGTGGTGTTGTTCTTGGTATGTTATTAGGTTTGGAGTAACGATAGAATGCAGTGTTGTGAACATCGAGTGATTATAAGCGGAAAGAAGGAAAGGTATTCGATGGGACTGTTTTCACTTGGTGGCAAGGTGGTTGAAACTCAAGAAGAACTTGTGGATGAAGAACATCCAAGAAAATATAAACCATTTGATCATTATGAATACCTGCGTTTCTATGCAACAAAAAAGGCCCTTGAATCCAAGTCTCGAATCAAAGCATTCTGTGGCATAGATTATGCTGATGAGAACTGAAAAATTTGTGTTCAGTTCATGCATCTGCATTGATTCATCACAAAAGGGTTTTGTTTTGTTTTTGTCACTTGATTCCTTGTATTTGCATGGTGCTTTTCTTTTTCTTTGAGTTCATTAATCCTATTTCTCAATCATTCTCGCGGTGGATGCTCCAACACGCTTCATAAATAACGTGTCTCGTGTCTGATATGTATTAGATACTGATACTCGTATGATACTTGTAGGACACACTATGTTGAATTTGAAATATATTTTTTATCTTTTATATGATTTTGACAATTAAAATAAGGAATAAATCTTATATTATTACTACTTTTTGCATGTTGGATATTAGATAGATAGATAGATTAGATTTATTTTTGTGTTAGTTGATAATATATTAGTTGACAGTTTTAAACTTAACATGAATATACACACCGTGTCCCGTATCCTATATTTTTTTTAATTTTGTCATATTTTCGTATCCGTATCCGTGTCGTATCCGTATTCATTTTCATATCCAGACAATTTTATTTTTTTTTTAATTTTTCTGTCATGGAAATTCACGAATCTATGATGTCTGGTTATTATCAATAAAGGCATGGACATGTTGGAATTTTTTAGAACAACATTGTTTGATTGTTGAATTAATTTTAGATTATTATGAGTTACGAAAATAAGATTTTTATATTAATAAATGTTAATCGCTTTTGAACTTAGTACGTAAGCGCATATGTAATGGTTGAAGCCTTATAAAATTGTGACCTTATTAAATAATTTATTTGTACATGTCCCACAAACATTATGTGAAAAACTCTGATTCTCTCATTCAACTGTTGCAGTTGTTTTATTTTGTTTTTGACATCTTCGTATTTTTACCTTATTCGTATTGTAAGAAGTTCAGATATCCACATAACAAATGTTGATGGAGACTAAATATAAAATGTTTTGAGTACGATTAGTTAAATTATATGAGATTATATGGAAAATATATATAATCTTACTACTAAGATGGTAAAGGACCAATTAAAAAATTAATAATATTTTGGAAGTATTATTTGTCTAATTTGTTAAATCATTTTAATTTTTATGATAAATGGTTTATTTTTGTTTAACTTGTTAGGAATCCAAGTGTGAATCTAAGTTCCACATTGATCAGAAATGAGAAAGTAGAGCACTATATAAGAATAAAGACCCAGAAACCCATTGCTTTAAGGTTTTGGGTTGAGAGTGGTGTTATGTGGTTAGGCTCAGATCTCATTGGTGTTATGTGGTAAAACCTGACAGAACTTATAAACCTTTTATAATTATTGGATTGCAAACAAAATTAGGAAAAAAGTGTTTGATATTAAATAAACCTTTTAGTTTATTGATTCTTAGTATTTTAAATACAAAAAGTTGGAAAGAACTTCGAAAGGAAAAAAAAAAAGAGATAAAGAAAAACAGTATACTTTTGGAAATTTCACTAGCAAATCCAATTTGCTCAAATAATTCTGACAAAAAAAAAACTTAAGATTAAATTATTCATTTTGAAATTGAAAGATATAAATAGTTTTTTTATTTATTTAAGAAAAACTAAAATGTGAAGAACAAAAAAAATTAATTGATGAGAGATTCTTATTCAACTTTCTCCATCAATATTTAAGAATTATAAAATTAGTTTGATGAATTTAGAGTAAAGTACGAGAAATTATAAGAATAACTCTCTTCAGAAACATAATACTAACCACTATTATTATTATTATTCGATAAAAGAAAAAAAAAAAAAAGCAAATGGAGAAGTAGAATTATTTGAAATCATTGGAAAAACTTGAAAATAAGGAATACATGTTAGTGATTCAATAATCATTGCTTTTTTAGATGTGAAATTGAATTGGAAATTATATCCCATATTTTGATAGGATTAAATCAACTAATGAATTTGATTGTTAAATTGTTATACATGGTGAATCTTAAAAAATAGAACATAGAATCTATAATTGAGGAATCAATGGTTAGTAATTTTCATCAATACACCAATAAAAAAATTACAAAAGAAAAACACTTAAATATATTTAATTTGAATTATAAATATTTCTTTTTCTTTGTTTTTTTTTCTCTACATGTATACACAATCCAGTCCATAAATAAAATATTTTTGAAGTTGCTCTACACAGTATACATCTCTTATTCTTCAAAAGTATATTTCCTAAACAGAAAAACAAACAATATACAAGTCATTACAGTAATCTATGAAAATATTCTTTGAAAACGTATAAAAATCACTCATGTTCACAGAAAAAGAGACTAATCTATCGTTTTTGGAAGTTGAAGGCCTTGATTGAGACAGCAAAAATAATAGCAAACAACACTGCAAAACCAGAAACCACGATTGCAGAAACTCCTATGAAGTCATGTCTGATACCAAAATAACTTCTCAAGAACTCTTGCACTGAAATATTTTCTAACTTCATCACATTGGTTATGTCTCCAAACTGTGAAGCAAGCAACCCGTATATGGTCCAAGCCACAGGGCATGCCCAGTAATACCACCTCCACCACACAGGCATGTTCTGTTACAGAAAAGTTAGCAGAAGAGAAATAAAAGTGAGAACATCATAAATCTTGAATCTTTTTACATATTATGTATGCAAAGTCTGGTAATACTTACAGGTCGTGGAATGACAAATCCTGAGAAGAGGTTCCAGATTCCATAAAATGCAGCAGCAACAACAGAAGCAACATGGTGATTTGGTGTGACAGCCACAGTCATCATGCCATAGAA
>Ga0214542_1005947_pt1 | contig 22733 bp, 20 predicted proteins | sample CNSS1metaG_FD_160096 | JGI IMG/M metagenome (GOLD analysis project Ga0214542, IMG submission 160096) | Root nodule microbial communities from cowpea collected in UCLA plant growth center, Los Angeles, California, USA - CNSS1 | ecosystem: Host-associated > Plants > Roots > Nodule | place: USA...
GCTGTTGTTTTACCGATGGACCGATGGGCTCCGAAGGTTGGAGGGTCCATCGCTGTTACTTACCGATGGACCGATGGGCTCCGAAGGTTGGAGGGTCCATCGCTGTTACTTACCGATGGACCGATGGGCTCCCAAGGTTGGAGTGTCCATCGGTTACTTTACCGATGGACCGATGGTAATCTGGGGGTCAGTAATAGTCGATGGGACGTACTGTACATATATATTTTTAAATTTTATTCTGGAAAGCTTGTTACTAATCTTACAAATATCATGTCATAAAAAACGTGTTCTAATATACACGAAATTTTAAAAAGTTTTCTAAAAAGAATATAAAAATCCAAATTGACGTCACACTTAATGTTAGATTCAGATAAATTTATACGTGTAAAATAATTTAATTATTTAATTACGATACAAGTTAAGATTTAAATTAAATTAAGTTGAGTGTTGGTTGAATAATCTGTAAAATTATTTAACTAATATAAAATATGAAAAATCGTAATCATTCATGATCATTATCTATTAATTATAACAATAATAAATAACTTTTATTTTAGGGTTAATTATGTTTTTTTTTTCTTCAACTATTAGTGATTTTTGGTTTTAGTCTCCCATTTAAAGGTTGATCCATTTCAGTCCCTAATATTTTGAATTGCATGGAATTAGTCTCCAATTTTAAACTTTGTTAGTATTAATTGACACCTGGCTAACATATGATCACGTCAGGATCCTATTTAAAGGTTTCTTTTGATGACACTATTTTGCACGTTTTACTATACATTAGTAATGGTTTTAGGTCACGTGGTAATTAAAGAATGGGAAAGTAACCATTAGATGCAGGCTTCTATTCAAATTAGAAAGGGGTTTTAGCTAAAAACCCTACCGATTAAACTTGCGCTGCTGAATGACGACAAAAGTAGTGATTTCAGTCAGTCTGTAATCCAAAGGTAGAAACTTCATTCAAAGAGCGAAGAAGAAGTGGGTTTTGTGGTTTGCTTTGAACGACGAAATCAACATTTGTGAAGTGAGGTTAGTTATATTGTTTACAAATTTTGTTTCATTGAATGTTCGCTTTATTGTCGTTTGGTTGTTTTTAAAGTCCGATTGTGGTTGTTTTTAAAGTGCGATTGCAGTGACATTTCATCATATGAGTAGGTTTGAAAGGAATAGGGGATTGAAATACGTTGGGGGTGAAATCCACGTTGTTAAAGGGATCGATCCAGATTTTTTATCATTCTTTGAAGCATTAGGCATCGTGAAGGATTTTAAATACGTTGGAGATGTTAAACTTTGGTGGAAGGGCTCAAAACAGAAGTTGTTAAACAATATAAGATTGTTGAGTGATGATAAAGAGGCATTAGCTTTGGCTAAGTATGCAGAGGATAGGAACGAAGAGGTTGATATATTTGTTCAACATATTCCTTGTCAGTACGAAGTGGTGCATTTTATTGTTGGTGCTGGAATGGATGAAGAATTGGGTCAGCCAGAAGTGGGGGGTGAAGATGATGTGGTTCCTGAGGCACATGTAGGGGGTGAGGCTGATGTAGTTCCTGAGGCACCTGTAGGGGGTGAGGCTGATGTGGTTGTGAGGCAAAAGTGATGGGTGAGGCTATAGTGGTGAGTGAGGCAGAAATGGGGGGTGAGGAGGATGTCATATGTGAAGAGGTTGAGTCTGAAAACAGGGAAGGTGATGCTGTAGACAAACTGGATGATAGTGAAGAAGAAAGGGTGGCAAATGATAACGATGGATTTGGTATAGACATTCAGCCACCCGTGAGAAATATTGGGTCTTTTTGGATAGGTGGAAAGCAATGAAACAAAATCCAAGCATAGTGAGGACTAAAAAAGATGTTAGAGAAGGTTCCTTTGTCACTAATGCTAAAATTGGAGTACATTACATAAGTGAGGAGTACGATACTGATGAGTTGGAGTCTGATGTTGATAGTGATGAGGGTGTGGTTCATGATGGGCCTAAATTTTCCAAGTACAGAGCTGAAGATATGACTAAAGACTTCAAGTTCAAATTGAGAATGGAATTTTGTTCTTTGAAGGATTTTAAACAGCCATTGATGGAACATAGTGTTTTGAATGGAAAAGAAGTACAATTTGTAAAGAATGATCAGAAGAGAGTGAAGGTTGTGTGTAAAAAAAATGTGGTTTTTTTAGTTATGGTGAGTAAGGTTGGAGGTAGGCAAACATTTTAGGTTAAGACATTGGTTGGGCGTCATAAGTGTGGCAGATTTTTGGGAATAAAAATGCTAATAAGGACTGGATTGCACAGGTGCTACTAGATAGATTTATGAATGTAGGTGTCATGACAGTGAGTCAAATCATTGATGAAATCAAAAAGACATACAATGTAGGCATAACTCCATGGAGGGATAGAAAGGTAAAACAAATTGCAATGGACTGTTTGGTGGGGGATGGACAACGTCAACACTGTCGATTACATGATTGTGTTGCTGAATTGCTCAGAGTTAAGGCTAGAACTTTCAAGATCAAGATAAATCAACCTCAACCCAGTCTGCCCCTAAGATTTGGCTGTTTTTACATGTGCTTAGCGGGCTGTAAGGCTGGTTTCTTGGCAGGGTGTAGGCCCTTTATAGGTGTTGACAGTTGCCACTTGAAAATAGCTTATGGTGGTCAACTGTTGGTTGCAGTGGGCAAGGACCCCAATGACCAATACTATCTGTAACATCCCTAAGGAATATTACTAATATTTAATAAATAATTCTGAAATAAAATAAATACCACATTTATTATAAAACCATTTCCCAAAAACGCGGGAAATTCAAAACTTTTAATCTACGTGTCATAAACCAGGAGTCCATAATTATAAAACTGAAATAAAATTCAATGGCTCCCGAAAGGTTACATAATTATCTCAAAACTAAAATAATAAACATATATACAAAAATCCCATGCTATCCCTCGCTCCGAGTCTAAGCATCTCCTGGCCTACCTGTCAAATAATCTGCTCCCGGATAACAAGTTATCCGATCATCGTCACACACACACAGAAAGGGTGAGCTATGCACAATATATAAACCAATACATGAAATAAATATGCCACCCATCCCCAAAATAACATAAATAATATTTCATGTTTTTCAAATAACCCAACCATGACCTCATAATCCTTCATGAGTCATATCCATGAACTAGGTCTTAGGACTTCACTGTGCTCCCACGAAACTAACTCATTCGTGGTCCAACCCTATGAGCCTATCCCGCTCATAGTCCCACCCTACAGACTCCTCATCTGTAGTAAAACATCCAAGTCTTCTCAACTTGGACCCTAGCACGCATGCAATCACCATACTATGGACTCCTCGCCCAATAGTAGCCGACGAGAACATCACAATTCCTTGCCCATCGTGCGCCCGACACATGTAATCACCATACTAAGGACTCCTCACCCATTAGTAACCGACGGGAACTCAACCAGTTCCATGCCCATCATGTGTCCAACCACCAAGCACATCCCAGACCCCTATTGAACTTAGTCCTTCAAGCCCAAACACCACACCACATGCATATACTTCCTATACTTAGGATAAAGCAGCCAAATCACACTTACAAACACATACAACATGGAAAAAATAGCATAAACTCGCTTAAGCCAGGGACACTCGCCCAAGCTAAGCCCTCAATCTCGCTTGGGCTAGCTCAGCTCGCCTGAGCAAGCTTAAAAAAGTAGCATCAACACATCATCTCGCTTAGGCGAGATCCTCTCGCCTGAGCGAGTCACACCTTCGCCCAAAACAACACACAAACCTCGCCTAGATGAGTATTCGACAAAACACACATGAATACGCTTTGAGAACTCGCTTAGGCGAGCCACTCTCGCCTAGGCGAGAGTGTTAGTCGCTCAAAACTCAAAACCTCTCGCCTGGGCGATATATCGCACTCAAAGCTCTCAGGTTTCCTCGCGACCTCGCTCAGGCGACTGCCTCTCGCCTGAGCGAGAGACCATGTCGCTCAACCCTTTTCCTGGTCGCCTAGGCGAGAACTACGAACCAGGACCCAATGTGAGACTTTGCAACTCTCGCTTAGGCGAGGTGGACCCGCTTGGGCGAGACTTGCAGGTTTTCGAGTCTGTTCACGCACTCAAATCACCCACCTTTGCCCAATTCACACAACTAACAATACTAAAACACAATTAACACATTACCAAGCACAAATAATGTCCATAATCATCAGAACAGGTCCTATATCATCCATTTAAAATATCCCAACTCGAAACTGAATCATCTCTAACCATTCCATACCAAAACCCTCATTATACCCAATATAAGCATAAAGGCTTTGCACCTCAAATGTCAAGCCAACCAATTCACAATTACAGTACATACCACACAATTCCATGACAACAACTTATCCAGTTCATACACCTAAATAAAAACACGAGAATTAAGATCAACTCCCCTAACCTATAATTTTTGGAATGAGATTAAGACAAAGAGGAAGTTCCTTGTTCACCAATACCTTGCTTCAGCCCTTTGCACACCCAATTCAACCTCTCACTCTCCAATTTCGCTCTCCCCTCAAGCTACCACAAAACAATTGCAGAAACCCTTCTTTCCACCTAAAATTTTCCTTTTATAGGTGTCCTAATGTTGGATTAAAAAGCTGAAATGAAATTGGGCCTTATGGTGTGTTAATTCCTATTAAAGGGTCATTATATGGTGGTTTCCAACCCTTCTTGGTTGTGCCCCTCTAGGTTTTCTTTTGCCCTCTCCTATTCCCTCCAAAACTACACTTTTTTTTTTGAAAAAAAACAAAGTTCCAATTTCATTCCCAACCAAGTTTGAACCCATGACCACTTAGTCACCACTCAAGTGCATAACCAATTCAACCAATTCATGTTAATCATACATTCCAATCATGATAAGCTCACAATGCCAATTCCATACCCATACATATTATTAAAAATCAATAATAAAACAACAACACAATATTGGCATACATAGGACTCGAACCCAAATCCTCTCACACAATCAAAGTACTCTCAACCATTTGAACTAGTACTTTTCCACGTCACTTGAACCAATAATTAATGCCATAAAGGCGCTTTCTACCCGCATTTATTAATTAATTAATTATTTAATTTAATTAATTTTCGCGGGTCTTACACTATCCATTGACATTTATTGCGGTTGAGAATGAATGGAAAGAGACCTAAAGGTGATTCCTAACACTATTGCTAGAGGATATTAGAGATGTTGCAAATCATCGTTGGGTATTCATCTCAGATCAACAAAAGGTAATGTAAATTCATTAACTTTTCCTTTATACAATCACAATTAATTGATTTTTGTGCTCTTATTTAGAACTATTTTTTTTTATAGGGATTTGTGACTATATTTGATGAAATTTTGAATAGGGTGGAGCACCGTTTCTGCTTGAGGCACATTTTTACGCTGCTTGGGAAAAAATGGGTGAGTTAAGAAATATTAACCCTGAAGCATATAATTGGTTAGTTGCCATTCCTATAAGTTCATGGTGTAAACATGCATTCAACATTTACCCTAAATGTGATGTTTCAATGAATAATTTGTCTGGGTCATTCAATAGTACTATTTTATTGGTTAGAGATAAACCAATCATTAGTATGATGAAATGGATTAGATCATACACAATGAGTAGATCTGCTACACTTAGGGAAAAGTTGATTGAATATCCGGGTAATGTAATGCCTAAACCTCAAAAAAGGCTTGATAGGGAAGTGGAAAAAAGTGGGAATTGGCTTCCAGTATGGGCAGGGGGTTCTAAGTTTGAAGTCACACAAAGGTTCACTATAGGGAAGTTTGTAGTTGATCTAAGTAAGCATAGTTGCACTTGTTATTTTTGGGATTTGGTGGGTATTCCTTGTAGACATGTTGTGGCTATAATCAACTACAAGATAGAAAATCCTGAGACATACGTTCATCCATGCTACAAAAGAGAAGCTTATCACGCTTGTTATAGCCTAGAAATTACCCCAATAAATGGATAACAACTTTGGCCCAAAAGCAATCAACCTGAACTACTCCTACCCATATACAAAACACCCCCTGGTAGGCCCAAAAACTTAGAAGAAAGGAAGCTGATGAACATGTTAGTCATTCGAAACTTTCAAAGAAAAATCTCATCATTAAGTGTAGTAGGTGCAAGCAAATAGGACATAATATCAGAAGCTGCAGAAGGGGGATAAGATCCAGAAAGGTAAGACATCATGTTCTTTACTTTTTAATGATTTTTCTTTTACAAAATACAAATTTGAAAATTGAAAACATACAGATTTAACAGGGAAACACACAACGAACTCGAACTGCCACTTGAGCTACCAACGCTGCTGGACCATCAAACCAAGCCTGCAGTAGAACAAGATCCACACCCATACTTGCAGAAAACGTGAACCAAGGAGAAAGAGCATCAACAACACAAACAAGAAGCATGGCAGTACAAGCATTGGGGTCTCAAGCTAGTAGTACTACAACTTGTGCACATCCCACATGAAAATGAATGAAGATTCCTACTTTTTGTTGCTTTATTAAAGAGATCTGTAATAGATTAAGACTTTTATATCATTGGGCATAATGATAATGGACCACTATTTTGTTTTGGAGCAGTCGTACTTCAATATTTTAGTTAAAGTTATGGACCACTTGCCTACTTTAGACCACTTTTTGCATTATTGTATTCAATTCAAGGAAACACTTTTGCTATTGCTTTGGACCACTTGTTTGGCATAATTGATCAATGACGTTGGTGATGCACTGTTTGAATGAAACGCGCACTTCTATTTCTTATTCGCCATACATTGTATACCATTCTTTCAGTCATAATTTTTCATTCCAAATTACTTTGTGATAGTACCAAATTGGTAAAACAGGAGACCAAATCAGAAAATAATTCATGGAATCCATTATTACCAAACCATTTCCAAACTGCAATAATTCATTCACATATTATGCATATAATTATCATAACTGATTACTTTTATAATGCCCTTGAAGTGCTTTACAACATTAACCACCAACACAAAACACTTCCTCCTATTCTGACCAATAAAAAACACTTCCTCACGATGATCAGACAAGCTTGACGGCCCATACCTGCCGGTTGTGCCCGTCAAGCTCGTCAACATGGCCCAGCACGACCCGACCCAACTCGACCCTTCTAGGTCATTGGCTCAGTTGGCCCCACTAGGTTGTCAAGCCCACTCAACTCAACTAGGTCATTGGACACGTTTGTGTCATTGGGTCTACCCGACCAATTTGTGTCATTCGATTGGCCCAAACCAGCTACGTCGTTGGGTCGTTGGGCCGGTTCGACCCGTCTAGGTTGTCTGGCCCGTCCAACCCATTTGGGTTGTTGGGCCCGTTTCTATCATCGGGCACACCTAGCAAGTTTGTGTTGATGGGCCGACCCAACTTGGCAAGGTCGTCAGGCTCGTCTAGGTCGTCGGGTCAGTTGGGCTAACTAGGTCATCAAGTCGATCAGGCTTGTCGGGTCAACAGGTCGGTCAGGTCGTTGGGCCTGTTCAACACGTTTGTATCGTCAAGCCCGCCTGACACCTCTAGGTCATCGGACCGCTAACTCGTGTGGGTTGTCAGGTTAGTTCAGCCCGTCTTCGTCTTTGAGCCCACCTGACTCTTCTAGGTTGTTAGTCCCATTTGGGTCATCGAGCCCACCGACCCGTTTATTTCTTTTGGCCAACCTGGTCGGTTTGGGTCGTTGGGCCAGCTCGACACATCTTGGTCATTGGGCTCACTCGGACGGTGTGGGTTGTCGGGCTTGACCGACATGTTTGAGTTTTCAAGCCCGTCTAACCCGTATGTGTAATTAGGTCACTCAGTTCGTTTGGGTCATCGGGCTCACATGACCCGTCTGGGTTGTTGGGCCTGCTCAACCCGTTTGTGTCGTCAGGTCGGTCTGATCCATCTAGATTGTATGGCCAGCCAACCGGTCATGATTGATGGGTTTTCCGGGTCCGTTTGGGATTGAGTCCAGAGTGTGAGGTTGAGTGAGAAGAATTTCAAATTTCACCTTTTTTTAGAGTGTGTTTGGATATAGTATTTTAATGAAGTAATTCATTTTTTTTAAGAATTTAGATTGCTTTGTAATGAAATGCTTTGTTTGGATACAGAAATTAAAAAGCATTTCAAATGCAAGCATTTTTTTGAGGGATTTCAATTAGCTAAATTAGTAGAAATTCAAATACCCTCAAAATAGGTGGAATTTGAAATTCTTCTCACTCAACTTCACATTCTAGACTATTTGGTAGGCCCGATGACACAAACGGGGTCGACGATTCAGACGGATCCGACGACCTGAATGGCCTCGATGATCTAGACGGATCCGATGATAGGGGTCGCAAAACAGGGCAGCCCAGCCCGCTTGTGGCCCGAAAAAAATGGACTGGGCTGGGTTGGCTGTCTGGCCTATCTCTCTTTTTTTTTTACTTTTTTTTTTAATTTATTTTAGCTTTTTATTAAAATTTTGTTTATAAATTTATTATATATATATTATATAAATTTATTTATATAATATAAAAAAAGTATTATTTTTTGATTATTTTTAATTTTAAACATAAAAAATTAAAAAAAAAAGGTTGGCGCACTGTCCCATGGGTTGGCCCGGTAAACTGGCGGGCTAGGCGGGCCGGGTTACAGCGGGTTGACGGGTTGAAAATTCCAACCCAATCCGCCCTTTTTTGGACGGGCTGGCGGGCCGGCCCGGCCGGCCTTGCCCATTTTGCCATCCCTATCCAACGACCCAAACGGGCACGATGATCTAGACGGGCTCGTCCGTCAACCCGGACGGGCCTTACGACCAAAACGGGCCCGACGACCCAGAATGGCCCGACGACTCGGACATGGCAGACTATCTGGACAAGACCGATGATTTAACGGGCCCGACAATCCAGACGGGTCCGACGACCAGAACGTGCTCGACGATCCAGATGGGCCCGACGACCCAAATGAGCCTGACAACCCGAACGGGCCCTACGACACGGACTGCGTGACGACCCGAACGACCCTTCCAAACCTTTGAGCCCGACGACCCAAACGAGTCAAACTATCCGAACGAGCCCGACGACCTAGACGGGCCCGACCGTTTGGAAGGTCCATCCGAGTCGTCAGACCCGTCTAGGTCGTCGACCCGTCTAGGTTGTCGGTCCCGTCCGAGTCGTCGGACTTGTCCGTGTCGTTCGACCCTTCTTGATCGTCGGGTTTCCAAATTTATCATGAACTCAAAACATAATTAAGCCTAAAATAAATATTGTTAAAATTAAATTTTATCTCACAATAAATTCCATTTTTTTCCAAACAAGAAATTGAAATGTAAGGTATTTTAATTTTCTTATCCAAATAAATTATTTAAAAAATGAATGAAAAGTATTTCAATTTCTAAGCATTGTTGAAATGCTCCACCCAAACACAAGGCTAAGGTATTTGAATTTCTTCTAATTTAGCTAATTGAAATACTTCAAAAGAATGCATGCATTTAAATTCTTTTTAATTTCTTTATCCAAACAAAGCATTTCATTACAAAGAATTTCAAATTCTCCAAATAAATGAATCACTCTCTTGAATTGTCTCATCCAAACACACCATTAAGTAATTTGCTCCGATCCATATTATTTGCGCATATAGCAACACCAAAAAGATTAAAATAATCTTTAGTTATAAATTAATTTTGGATTAAATATATTTTTATTCTCTTATCTTTTAGTAATGAAAATTAAAATTTTTTTCTTTTGGAAATTTTAAACCAATTTAATCTCTCATCTTTTTAATATGTTTCCCAGTTAACATTGAAACGAAAATATGTTAAAAAATATAAATAAACTCAAATACTATTATGAAACGTCAAATAAACTTAACAAAATTTAGTTAAAAAAACTAAACTCACATTTTTTTAAGTTAAAGGACTAAATTGGACCAATATTTTCAAAAATGATTAATTTTAACTTTTACTAAAAGTTAAATAAGCAAAAACATATTTAACTATAAGTCATAAACATACACTATTTAAATAAATTTAAATAATTTCATTGAAGTTATACAATCACCTATGTTACCTATATTTTTAGCATTCTCAAGGTAGCACAGGGAAAGTCTTGAGACTTAGAACTTGTTTGTTTTTGCGACGGAAACATTTATCGATAAATTATAGATATATAAATATTTAAAACAAAATTTAAATAAATATCAGTGAATAATGTATTTAAATAAATTTAATTTTGTTAAAAATATCAATTATAATAAAAATACCATTGTAAAATTTATATAAAAATTAAATTTGATATAGGGATGAAATTGATTCAGTTTTAAAAAAATTGAGACCAAATTAAGACAAAATAACAAATACAGAGACTACATTGAGATTTTGTACATGTAATCGTGACACGTGGCACTGCCACTGCCACATCACACTATCTGTGCCACATGGCATAATGTCAGATTGACACGTGGCAATTTTAATTTTTTAAAAAAAATTTTAAAAAAAAATTTAAAAATTTTAAAAATTAAAAAAGAAAATCAAAAATATCACGTGATGACACGTGGCACATAGTTAACACCGTTAATGCACTACTAATAGAAAAGACCTGATTACAACGAATTTTCTAAAATAAAGACTCAATTGAATGAAAAATGGGGACCTCTTTAACCTTTTACTTTCCATAAAACAAGAAACAATATCGATTTTTTTTTCCAAAAGAGCACTGTTGGCTCTTTTATTTACCAGCATAGCACACTGTGCCTTAAATTTACATGGATAGCATTGTTTTTTTTTTAGTTGGGAATTCGGTCCTTCGAGAGCCGAATTCCAATCGTTAATGTTTTATTTTTTTTTTCAATTCCAAGTTAGAATTCGGTCCCTAGGGATCCGAATTCTGAACTTGGTTTTTTTTTTTAAACAAAATTAGAATTAATATTTTTAAAATTTTTTGATAAAATATATATAAGAGTTTTTTTTTTTTTTTTCAATTCCAAGTTAGAATTCGGTCCCTAGGGATCCGAATTCTGAACTTGGTTTTTTTTTTTAAACAAAATTAGAATTAATATTTTTAAAATTTTTTGATAAAATATATATAAGAGTTATTTTTTGTTTTCTTTTTGTAAAAAATTTTACATTAAAGGTTAAATATTTTTTTTAAATAGATGTAGTATTGTGCTTTTAGTTATTTTAGGTATTATTTGAAAGAAAAAATAATAATATTTTTTTCTTTTTGAATTTGTTGATTTAAAAATAGATTTTGTATTGTGTAGTAAGTTTTTTATGTGTAATTTGAAAATATAAACGTCAATTTAATTTAATTTTTTTTAATAATTTGTGTAGTATTAATTTTTTTTAACAGGAGTAATTGGGTGTTGCGTTTGGAATCTTTCCTTCGTGGACTTTCATTTCATTGTGGGTTCTGTATGTGGGGAGTGATGCTGGAATAAGTGGGGAGTTTTTCTTAATATTATGAACATCGCTAATAGTTTTGTTAATGTAAAATATGAAACTTGAGTGTTAAGACAAAATGTTCGTTGTCATTGTATCATAGAAAAAAACTATTTCCATTACCACGAAATTGAAAAGCAGCTTTTTTGGATGGTGTAATGAAAAGATGTCCCTTAAAGTATCTATGAGGTATGTGAGGAGTCTTGTTGGATTAAGTTGTGAGTTATTCTTATTATTTTGAACATCAGTTGCAGTAATTCAATGGAAAGTATAAAAATGGAAAATATAAAACTTGTGAGTCAAGAGAAAAATGTTCATTGTAATCATATGATAGCACAATAATATTTCTAAGACTACTAAATGTTAATTGGATGGGGATAATGGAAAAAGGTCTCATAACTAATGAATGAGGTAGGTAGGGATTAATGATGGATTAAGTGGGGAGTTACGATGGACATTTTGATCTTGAGTTATGAACAACAAAAGTAAATTATTTCCATGACGACAAAATTGAATAGTAGCTTATTTGGATGGTGAACATTACAAATTATCCCATAAGTAACGTAAATGGTATGTGGGGAGCCGTGTTGGATTAAATGGGGAGTTATTGTAAATTTTTTTTATTATCGGTTGCAATAACTGAAAATATGAAACAAAAACTGGTATTAATGACCAAAATATCCAACATAACTTCCCACTTAATTGTTCTTCACCCCTCAATTTCGAAGATAATGTGACTCGAAAATTCTAAAAAACCCTCGTGGCCACCACACAATGTTGCATGACAACTTTGAGCACGATGTTGGTACACTGACCCAAGGAATGAGGTTTCAAAGAAAGGAACAACTTCTAGATGCTTTAAATAGGTACCACATAACAAACCATTGCACCTACAAAACCACACACTCAAACACAACAAGGTTGAGGGTGCAATGTGTGCAACACGTGTGTTCTTGGAAATTTCAGGCAATATTACGTACAAGGGACCAAGTATGGGAAATTAGAAAGGTTGAAGGTGTGCACACATGTGCAACACAACTCATAACACAAGACCACAGACACCTGAGCTCAAGAATAATATTTCAACATGTAAGACAAATGGTGGAGTGAGACCCATCCACACCAATTGCAACAATAATTTCTTCCATCGAGACCTCTATGGGATATAACACAACCTACAGAAAGGCATAGTTGGCGAAACAACAAGCAATTGAAGATGTGTACGGAAACTGGGAACAATCTTACAACTGATTGTCGTGCCTACTACAAGCCATGCAAATTTATTTGTTTGGGTTTGTATACAAGTTGAAAACCAGTCCAATTACAAATGGGGAGGAGGTCCTAGAAAACCAACAACACTTTCGAAGAGTGTTTTGGACATTCAAACAATGCATTGATGGCTTCCCATTTTGCAAACCAATAGTGCAAGTGGACGGAACCTTCCTTTACGGAAGGTATAGAGGCACCCTTCTAGTAGCTGTTGCACAAGATGGGAGAAATAACATTTTCCCCATTGCATTTGCTATAGTAGAGGGTTAAACTGCTGAAGCTTGGTTTTTTTTCCTTAAAAACCTAAGGACACACGTTACGCCTCAACAAAATTTATGCTTAATGTCAAACCACCACAATTCAATCAGTGTAGCATTCAACAGACCCAGTAGTGGCTTGACTAAAGGGAACTGTGTCCAGGTGTTTTGTATTCGACACATTGCACAAAATTTTACAAAAAGATTCAAGAATACAACTCTGAAAAAGGACCTTGTCAACATGGGTTAGTTATTACATGTAAATTTCTCTTTTTAATTTTTTTGGCTGTTAATTTTTCACACCCATTATTAGAAAATAAAATCTTCTTATAATTATATTTGTAGTGTACGCATTGACGGAGCCACGCTGTAACTACTACTACAACATCATTAGAGAAGACAACCCAGAAGCAGTAGCTTGGGTAGACCAAATTCCAAGGGAGCAGTGGTGTCTTGCATATGATCAAGAAAGAAGGTGGGGTCACGTAACAACGAATCTGGCTGAAACAATAAATTTTGTCCTGAAGAAGACAAGGAATTTGCCAATTTCATCCATAGTATTGGCCACGTACACCAGGTGCAACACATACTTCACAAAAAGAGGTAGGCAAATAACTGCAATGGTCAGTGCTGGTCATGTGTACTCTGAATATGCGACCAAATTCCTACAAGATGCGGACTCCAAGTCAAATACGCACCACGTCGTTGAATTTGATAGAAATACCACAAGATTCAGAGTGGAAGAGATGGTTAATCCCAGATAAGTACGTCTAGCAGAAAAATTTGTAGTCAGATTAGATGAAAGGTGGTACGATTGTGGAAAGTTTCAAAAAATACATCTACCATGTTCATATGTTATTGCAACTTGCAAGCATGCACATCACGACTTCAGCATGTACATAAGTCCCCATTATAGGCTGGATGTCATCATGAAAGTATATAATAATATATTTGGCGAGTTAAGACATGAAGAATATTGGCCACCATACCAAGGGCCACAGGTTTGGCCTCATCCTGCTACAAAAAGGAGCGAGATGGATTGTCCTAAATCAAGTACAATTAGGACTAAGATGGACATTAAGGAAGGAAGACAATCATAAAAGTGTTCCTATTGTAGAACTAAATGACACACAAGAAATCATTGTCCTAATAACCCTGCACTTAGATGATCCACATCAAACCACTTAGTTTATGTTGTACTTTTAATTGTGTTCAATAAATTTGCACTTGATTCAATTCAATGGTACATCTTTTCTTATTATCTTTTATTGTTACTTATTTTACATAAACCAAAAACAAATAACAAAATTATTTAAAATACAATAATGAAATGCTTTTAAATTATTTTAGTTATTTCCATCATTTTTAAAATATTTTTTACATATTTTCAAAGTTTATAATATACATTTTTTTAAAATTATTAAAAATTAAAAGATAACTGTAATTTCAATATTTATAAACATCTATTAAAAATAATTAATATTACACAAATTATAAAAAAAATTAAATTGATTTTTATATTTTCAAATTGCACATAAAATAACTTACTACACAATATAAAATCTATATTTAAATCAACAAATTCAAAAATAAAATAATATTATTTTTTTTCTTTCAAATAATACCTTAAATAACTAAAAACACAATACAAGATCTATTTTAAAAAATATATATTTAACCTCTAATGTAACATTGTTTACAAAAAGAAAACAAAAAATAACTTTTATATCTATTTTATTAAAAATTTAAAAAACATTAATTTTAATTTATTTAAAAAAACAAAAAATAAATAAAAAACCAAGTTCAGAATTCGGATCCCTGGAGACCGAATTCTGACTTGGAATAAAAAGAAAAAAAACATCACAAGTAGAAATTCAGTTTTTTTTTTCCCAAAAAGCACGGTTGACCAGTTTTTTTACTTAAATAGCATACTGTAGTTTAAATTTACATGGATGGCACAAGTTTTTTTTCAGTTGAGAATTCGGTCCTCCGAGAGCCGAATTCCAACTTATGATGCTTTTTTTTTCTTTTTATTCCAAGTCAGAATTCGGTCCCGAGGGATCCGAATTCTGAACTTGTTTTTTTTTTAAATAAATTAGAATTAATATTTTTAAACTTTTTTAATAAAATATATATGAGTTATTTTTTGTTTTCTTTTTGTAAAAAATGTTACATTAAAGGTTAAATATATTTTTTTAAAATAGATGTAGTATTGTGTTTTTAGTTATTTTAGGTATTATTTGAAAGAAAAAAAATAATATTTTTTTCTTTTTGAATTTGTTGATTTAAAAATAAATTTTGTATTGTGTAGTAAGTTTTTTATGTGTAATTTGAAAATATAAACGTCAATTTAATTTAATTTTTTTAATAATTTGTGTAGTATTAATTTTTTTTAATAGGAGTAATTTAGTGCTATGTTTGGAATCTTTCCTTCGTGGACTTTCATTTTATTGTGGGTTCTGTATGTGGGGAATAATGCTGGAATAAGTGGGGAGTTTTTCTTAATATTATGAACATCGCTAACAGTTTTGTTAATGTAAAATATGAAACTTGAGTGTTAAGACAAAATGTTCGTTGTCATTGTATCATAGAAAAAAACTATTTTCATTACCACGAAATTGAAAAGTAGCTTTTTTGGATGGTGTAATGAAAAGATGTCCCTTAAAGTATGTATGAGGTATGTGAGGAGTCTTGTTGGATTAATTTGTGAGTTATTCTTATTATTTTGAACATCAGTTGCAGTAATTCAATGGAAAGTATAAAAATGGAAAATATAAAACTTGAGAGTCAAGAGAAAAATGTTCATTGTAATCATATGATAACACAATAATATTTCTAAGACTACTAAATGTTAATTGGATGGGGATAATGGAAAAATGTCTCATAACTAATGAATGAGGTAGGTAGGGACTAATGATGGATTAAGTGGGGAGTTACGATGGACATTTTGATATTGAGTTATGAACAACAAAAGTAAATTATTTCCATGACGACCAAATTGAATAGTAGCGTATTTGGATGGTGAACATTACAAATTATCCCATAAGTAACGTAAATGGTATGTGGGGAGCCGTGTCAAATTAAATGGGGAGTTATTGTAAATTTTTTTATTATCGGTTGCAGTAACTGAAAATATGAAACAAAAACAGGTACTAATGACCAAAATATCCAACATAACTTCCCACTTCATTGTTTTTCACTCCTCAATTTTGAAGATAGTGTGACTCGAAAATTCTAAAAAACCCCGTGGCCACATTACACAACATTTAATGTCATGGTCATGGAAATGAATTTGTACTATGTTAAGGTTAGTGTGAGGAGTGAAGACCAAAATAGTCATCACAACTCCCCACTTACTACCTTTGTACTCCCCACTTACAAACAATATCAGTATTAGCACAATTTCAAAAAGGTCCACCATTCACATAACCCTTTATGAAGTGGTAAAATTATGTATCTTTATTCGCACACTATCCCAATAGCATTGACAAGTTTTGTCCAAATTGCAAGGTAAGAGTAAATTTCTGAATTAAATATCAGCCTTGGCACCTCCTAATAAAGTTGACAAGTCTTGTCATAATTAGAAGGTGTAAGTGAGGCCAATTATTTGAAATATGCGTAAGCTTTAGCAGTGGTCAAAGTAAATTTTTTAATGGGCATGTTATCCCAATTGGAGTATCTTTCACCTTTTACAGGAGTGATATAATAAATCATCTTTGGCACCTCCCAATAAAGTTGATAGGTCTTGTCATAATTAGAAGGTGCAACTGAGACCCTTTATTTCATAGATGCGCCAGCTTTTACAATGGTTAGAGTAAATTTCTGAGTTGGCACGTTATCCCAATTGAAGTATCTATTACCTTTTAGAAGAGTAATATAATAAATTAGCTTTGGTACCTCCCAATATAGTTGATAAGTCTTGTCATAATTAGAAGGTGAAAGTGAGGCCAATTATTTGAAATATGTGTCAGTTTCTACAATGGTCAAAGTAAATTTCTAAATTGGCACGTTATCCCAATTAAAGTATCTATTACCTTTTAGAAGAGTAATATAATAAATCAGCTTTGGCACCTCCCAATAAAGTTAATAAGTCTTGTCATAATTAGAAGGTGCAATTGAGGCCAATTATTTGAAATATGCATCAGCTTTTACAGTGGTCAAAGTAAATTTTTGAATTTGCACGTTATCCCAATTGAAGTATCTATTACCTTTTAGAAGAGTAATATAATAAATTAGCTTTGGCACCTCCCAATAAAGTTTATAGGTCTTGTCATAATTAGAAGGTGCAATTGAGGCCCTTTATTTCAAAGATGCGCTAGCTTTTACAATGGTGAGAGTCAATATGTTTCTTGGCACGCTATCCAGGTGAAGATAGTCAGTTCTATTTAAGGTTGTGGTTCCTTAGTTTGAAAGTTGTGGAGTGCTCTAGTATAATAAGTAAAAATGGTTTTATTTAAGGAGTTGAATGCATATAATTCCTTTAATGTTGAAGATGGAAGGTTCTCCCTATGTAGACTTCCAAATAGGGTTACTCTTAACCATATGCGCATCATCATAAGAAGTCATTTGATGGGACCATCTGAGCCCCCACTAAGCCATTTGTGGTACCATGTCCCTCCTGAATTTGTTGCGGAAGGCATTGATGAGTTCCTTTTTGTAAGGAATGATGAAGATCTTCAACATGCCATTTAGTGGCACTCAATGATGGTCCCTACGGTGACAATATATTTTTATGTCAACTTCATGAAAGTTGAGAAGTGTGACAACTTTGTACCTATTTAGTTTTTTTTTGTATGTTGTAACATTGGTCTTTAAGATCATTGAACTTGTTGAGTTTATCTAAAGAAAGTGTTGTTCGCTATTTAGCAATAAAGCATTTGCAATTATTAAATTTTTCCATTGCTGATCTTCGAAATTGTGTTAAACACGGTAAACTCTTACAAACACATAAACACAACCTATTTCATATGTAATAAAATATTAAACTTCATCTTTGTCCTTTTAATCACCGTAATGGTGTCCAGTTCCACATCGTGGTCGACGCCTGTTTCTAGTGGGGTTCCTCCTACGCACTTCAGGTCTAGGTTCTTCTACGTGTGAAGGTTGTGGTTCATGTTCCTCCTGAGGTTGATGATCATCATGCGCAACAGATGATGATGCTTCTGCATATGGATTGTGGACATAGTAAACTGAGTCTTCTTGAGGCTGATCCAATCCTTCTAAGAAATTTGGACTTTGAGGATATATACGCAACCACGGTTGTGCAGAAGGTGGTGTTTCATCATAAGTTGCAAACATACTTCGTATGCCTAGTTCTGTGTTTGAAGAAATTGAATTCATTCTTCCCTACATACCTGATGGTGGAGGTGGAGTGTTGAAGTCATGCCTAGTTTGTTGTGGTGGAGGGACATTTGCTGATGTCGATGCACGATGCATTCTAGGATCATTTAACATTTGTGGAACTGATAAATACAAAAATGAGTTTGAAATGTACCATGACATGTACTCAATTGTGTGTTGAAGTGGCCCAAGCATCGGTAATCCATTCAATGTTAGGTCATGCCGATTATTTCAAACCTCTATCCATTGCACATGTCTAGTAACCCAGTTCTCATCTTGTTTTCCCCTCATGTCTAATTTATGTAGATGATCAAGATTGTTGGGTTCTTCAGGGATCTCTTATGATAGCCGAAATTGTAACTTCACCCTGTCTGACTGGTGCCACTCCACAATGGCAAAACAAATTAAAGTAGTGCATGACGTCCATATTGCTTGGTCCCGATATGCTTCAACATCAATAATAGAGCCCAAACCCTCATAAGGAACCCAAATAAATTACAACAAAAATTGAAAATGTTAGTCATTCATTTACAACCATTTATCAATATAGAAATGGTAAATGTTACCTGATTTTGTTGCATGTGATCTATCATTGCCCGGTATCCGACTAAATCATTGTGAGGGACATTTTTGTAGTTCAGTACTCGACCACCGCTCCATTGGCAAACTAGCGGGAAAGTTGGTGGAACTCTTGAAATGGGTGCAATAAAGGGCATCCGAAACCATGCTCATGATTGTAACAACGAAGCACATCCACCCATAGTCCTCGCACGTCCATCCGTTGCTCTGCACATCTCCCTATACAACACAGCCAAACACGCCGAACCCCAACTATATCTCCTCGTTCTTCGAAGATTAGTCAAATAGTTCAAGTACATTAAATGTACTTTATTCCCAGTCTTATCGGGCATTAAAACCCCTCCAATAAGTCCTAATATATAAGCTCTAGCATGTGCATGAATGACCTCAATACTGGAATTTTCATCTATAGGAAACAAATTATCCCTTAACCATTTTAGTTTGATCATAGAACCGACAATCGATTCTCCCTTAACCGGTATTATACCTAATAAGGTTTCACACATCTCGTCCCAATCCAACATAGTTGGACCAATGACAGGGGGTCCATCGACAGGAAGCCCCAATTGAAGTGAGACATCTTGCAAGGTTATGGTGCATTCTCCAGTTGGAAAATGAAATGTGTGTGTTTCAGGCCTTCACTTTTCTACCAAGGCAGTGACTAAACTATGGTCAACCTTTAAATGTCGCAATTTATCCACACCACTAAACTGTGCTTCTTGTATTATAGGCACAATACTTGGATGAGGTTCAGGCATGGAGTGACAGTAAGACGACACAATGCTCCCTTCCGTGTCCTAAACAAAGAAGTAAAATATGTGATTACATAAAAACTTAGGTGTGTTAATAAGAAATGAAGTTGACATACCCGAGAAGAAATGTATGCAGCCCTATGCTCTTGTTGTTTCCATAGTAACATTTTTTTCAGTCTTTGTAGGTTTCTGTCGATAGCAAGAATTAAAAACAATAACATTAAACATTTATAGACAATGCAAGACTTCATGAGTGAAAACATAGCCGTTGGATTACTCAAACGAATGACATCCCTTAGATTGAGGTTGGTGCATTGTCATGTCAATGGTCATTAATGTGAATCTGACAATCTGTCATGTGCAAAGACCTTTTCAGACTTAATCTTACATGTTATTTGCACAACATGATGGCGATTAAAGCTTGTATGAAGGTGACTACACGGTGCACACACCTTTTCAGAATTCGGGCTCAAAGATCAAAAAAATCGTGAATACCAATAAATTTTATTCATGAGAAGATAAATTAACCAGACAATAGTTCCTCAGTTGTAAAAAAGGGTGGAGAATGAAGTAAAGTGAATGTCTTTGACAAATTTATTTGTGGTCTTAATGATGGGATAAATACTTTTGTCTGTTTAATTTTTTGGAATAGAGGACCCAAAATTTGAACATGCAAAAGTTTTATTTGGATGACATTGAACATAAAGGTTGAAAATTATGTGGAGAGTAATCCGTAAGTGGGGAGTCAACCATTAATATGTGGGGAGTGAAGTTGAAAATTATGTTCCAAGGTTGTAGCTTTTTAAAAAATTGAATAATCGAATTGTGATCATGCAATACAGTCAATTACTCAAATTTTGTCTTTCAAATTCCATGACCAAAACACTGAATATTGACCATCGTGGGTCTTCGTGGCTATTTAAAATTATCAAAATTTGCAAGTCATCCGTAAGTGGGGAGTCAACCATTAATATGTGGGGAGTGAAGTTCGAAATTATGTTCTGAGGTTGGAGATTTTTAAAAATAAATAAAAATGGTATTACAATCACACAATTCAGTTAGTTACATAAATTTTCTATCTTACAATTTCCATTCACTAACAGGGGTTCTTGTCTTACTTAAAAATTGTCAAAATCCTCAACTCATCCATACATGGGGAGTCAAGCATTAATATGTGGGGAATAGTGTTGTAGATTCTGGACTGCATCTTTTTAAAAATTTAAAATATCGTATTGTCATCACACAATGTAGGGATTGACACACATTTTCTTTCATACAATTTCCATAACCTAAAAACTGAATATCCACCATCAAACGTGTTTCTGGTGCTTCAAAATTGTAAATATCTTCAACTTACCCGTAAGTGGGGAGTAAAGAATTAATATGTGGGAAGTACCATTGTAAATTCTGGACTGGACGTGCATATTTAAAAAAATTTAAATATGGTATTGTGATCACACAATTTAGTCTCTTAAACAAAATTTCCATCATATAATTTTTGTTATCTGTCGTAGGTGCTTGTCTTACTTAACAATTGTCTAAATCCTCAAATCATCCGTAAGTGGGGAGTCAAGAATTAATATGTGGGGAGCAGTGTTCCAAATTATGAATTGCACTTGCAGGTGGTTAAAAAAATTAAAATATCGTTTTATGATCACACAATGTAGTCACTGACACACATTTTCCTTGATACAATTTTCCTAACCTAAACACTGAATATCCACACACATTTTTCTTTTTTTTAAAGTACTACAACTGATGACCAAAATATCCAACATAACTCCCCATTTCTACCATCACATAAGTCATAATTAACTTAGGAGACTTTTTTCATGTACACCATGCAAAGAAGACGTTATTAAACCAATGACATAAGTTTCAGATACGACAACAAATATTAATCCATACATAATGTCATCGAAAAATAGGTACTTAGTACTTAAAAAAAAGTTCAAGTAAACATAAATACTTCGTTACATTGAACACACTAAAGTCGTTAATGGAAATTAAGTACTAATCATAAATATTACTAAACACACTATTCAAACTTCCCTAAACACATAAAGAACTAAGCTTTAGTCATTGATATTATTGCCTAGAGCTGAGTTTATTGCATCCATGTTCTCACTTTCAGGAGGATGTAAGGTCACTGAAAGCTTCATTAGGAGATCATGTGGGAGTGGAAGGAAGAAGGCAACCAAGTCGCGAACATCATCATCCGTGAGGAGCTTAATTGTTTCATACTGCTCCCCTTCTCCTAACACAGGCTTATGAAACCATACATCTTTGACTCTTCTTCCTTGACTGCAGCAACGATAGCTTGCAATTTCTTCTTTCAACATTTGTAAATTCATAGTAGTAGACACATAAAAAGCACAATTAATGCGACCTTCATAGTTAACAGCAACAAGAAAACTATTGTGAATGTTATTCTCGTGATGGATCACCATCCTTGTTTTGGTAATAAGCAGCTATGGTTATGAACTGAACGACCTAATAATTTATAAGCGGATTGGTTACTTGATAGTCAAAAAAAAATCTTGACCCTTGCATTAAAGTGGGTTCACGTGACAAAGTAAAGTGGGATAAAGCCTGATTGACATTCATCGTGCAATGTGTATATTAACTATGCATGTGATGTTGGTATCACGTGATGACATTGACTAAAGCCTACCACTCATCAGGTCTAGTGCTTTTAATTTTAACCTGACATATCACATGCCAAATAATTAAAGCTGCAACACATAGGGAAAATCACTACATCACAAACCACTATGGAAAAAAATCCAAGCTTTTTCTACAAAGTGGATCTAAATCTTGTGCGTTGGATTAGTCTACTTTAAATCTAAACCAATAGCATAAACAAACAAAAATTGTCATTGCTGTAACCCACACTGAGCCATTCAGGCTATAAATAATGCCCTTCATCAATTCATTCATCAATCTAATCAAGTTAGTGCAAACTCCTACCCCCCAATGACATCTACAGCATTCACTGTGTTGGTGTACTTCAATGGCAGCATCTATGTTGAAGATAACTATTCCGATAAATTCATTAGCTCCAACACGGCATGGGTGACCATAACAAATACCA
>Ga0214542_1005949_pt1 | contig 22725 bp, 16 predicted proteins | sample CNSS1metaG_FD_160096 | JGI IMG/M metagenome (GOLD analysis project Ga0214542, IMG submission 160096) | Root nodule microbial communities from cowpea collected in UCLA plant growth center, Los Angeles, California, USA - CNSS1 | ecosystem: Host-associated > Plants > Roots > Nodule | place: USA...
TATATATATATATATATTAAACTCATTTATTTAAATATAATAATAATTATATTATTCAATTAAAAGTTCAAAATTTACGCCTGACCCCTGTAATAACAAACATAATTTTGAGATTTACGTCTGATTAGAGTGCATGAAACATAAATTCATGTATGACTAGAGTACATCATACGTAAATTTCCTTTACTGTGTTGTAGTTGTTGTTTGCATTGTACAAATTGATTATTGGTACTAGTTTTTCTTAAGGGAAAAATTGAGATTGGATGTTGGGTCAGTGGTCATATGAACGAGTATAAATTCTTGTTTGTTTCTTTCTCTCTCTTCATAATCTTGTATTGCTATTTTGTATCTTGTATCAATAAGTTCTTAGTAAAGTGCATTCTAAGTTTTTTAAGTCTATGAAAAGTTGTAAAATCAATTCAGCCCCCTACCCCCTCTTGGTTTAAACAAAACCTACCTCTTTTTCTAACATATTATTGAATAGGTAAACCAATTATGCTCTCTCTTTTTCCATCTTCATTTTGGCAAAAGTTTATTGTAGAAATCAATTTGTGTTAATTTTCTATATTACTTTTAAGCTCACTTGTGATAATTGATCTTTATATGATGAATTGTTATGAATATTCTTGAAAACAGGAGGGAATAATTGTTTTTTTCCTTATTTATGATTATTAGGTCAACTGACCTATTTAAACATATACATATGTAATGGACCATATACTTAGAAAGAATAAATCTTTATAACTACAGGATTTTATTCTTATTACGATCTTCCTAATATTAAAACAAAATCTCAACTAATTAAAACACAATAAATAAAAAATCTACAATTAATGTTGGCTATTGTAACAGTTTGCTCCTTGACAGATATAATAAAATTATATATAGTAGAACTTGGACATTTCAATTTGATTCAAAGGATACTCCATCACTAAAGAAATGAGGATTTGAACTTTTCTTTGTTGTTATACATCTCAATATACAAGGGTGAAGTACTAAAATTTCTAATAAAAAAAAATTAATCAATTATTAATATTCAGTTAGAAAATATCCTTTTATGTTGCTTATCTCGAACAGTACATGGATCATTGATAGGTTTTCTATGTTGGAATGGGTTGCAATAAGGTGATATATGAATAACTAATATTAATTCTAATATGTAACTAAAAGAGAATTTTGTTGGAAAAAAAAAAACAAGTATAAATTTCGGGATCTTTTCCTACATATTTTGAGTAAGCCAAAATAATCCAATATCACAACTAAAGGCCTCATACTTCAAGGACCATTGTGAGAGGTTACGTTTGTGTGTCAATATATATGGAACAAAGACAACATTTACATAGAATAAAATTGATTTTTTTTCAATGATTATTTGTGAAAAGAGACCCATAACATAATAAGGGAGTGTTGAATTGTGTTTTAAGATTTTCTAAAACTTTTTGTAAAGCGTCATTGGACAAATGAAGTTTAACATAATGAACTATCATACAAGTTTATTAAAAATTCCACATGTGAAGGATGTCAGATACAAACTTAATAAGACAAACAAATTGTCTAAAACACTTTTTTTTAAACGTTTTCAAAAATCTCTCCTTCTTAGATTAGTTGTGGATACACAATATGCAATATAAAAATATTAAAGAGAAAAAAGATTTACTTTTGATGTTTTTATACTTATGTGAATTGCAAACTATGTTCACGTTTCAATCAAGTTGATTGAGTTTACTAAACAAACTAACATTGTAAAAGTACAAATGCATATTTTTTGGACCTCAACCACTTTTAACTAAAAACAATTGAGTGTTATTTGGATATATGACATTCCTGGCTAAAAATTCAAGTATTTTTTGGAATGGAGTCACTCCTGACTAAAACTCGAAATATTATTTGAGCATAGCCATTCTTGGCTAAAATATGAGTATTGTTGGAATACAAACCCAAGAATTGTTTGGAATGCAATCATTCTTGAATAAATCACTTAATATTGTTCGAAACATAATCACTTCTTTATAAAACACTGAGATTACAAAAGGGTGTGACCAAAAGATCATTGGGTTGTTAACTAAGAAAGTTGTTTAGTCTTAAGAGAAATACAATAGATTTACTCTTTTAGGTTGTTTATGAACACAAACAACGATTTTTATAAAGCTTTAGGAGATAGAAATAATTTTTTTCTTAGATATTATCACCCGTCATTATTGTTGTTTTTAACCTTTCTTCTTCTTGAATTCTTCTATATGTAGTGGCTTGAAGAAAGTAATCATTGCAAATCTTTTTTCTCGTTGAGAAGTTTAAAAGAATAACTCTCTTTACTTGTGGTTGTCCATATATAAGTGTATGTATGCATTAAGTGTTTTCCATCATTAAATGTTTATATTCACTTCAAGTAGCATTTTGACCGTTGGTTTGACCTATCATGCCAAGGTCAAAGAGCTCCCAAATTGGAGTAAAGCATTGGACTAAATAAGGTGCACAGTCCTTCTAGAGTTCATACAAAGATGTGTTTGGACAAAAATGTGTTTGGATGGTTGTTGGTGAAAAAAACCTTTAACACATTCTTCAAGAAATTCTTGATGTAGACATGAATTTTATGAGATCCTCTTTATAGATGTGGTATGAAAACATTCTTTACAACATAATAAAATAAGCATATAAAGATATGTTGAATTGTACAACGTTAGCTTAATGCTGTGATAGTTTGGTAAAAACTTTATTTATCCGACAAAGCAAAGATCAAAAGATGTTATTGTGTTTGTCAGACAAAGCACTTATATATTACAAGATTGTTATTTTAGAAAGCTTGTGTCTATTAGACAAAACACGATCATGATTTATATACTTTATTGTAAATGTACTAAATCAAGATTAAGAAAAATCGGTTTAAACTTTATTCTAACATTATTAAATAAAAATGCATAGGACTTCAATATTCATAATAGAGTATGAACTATATATAATGCTCGACCACGATACGAGACTGGGCCAAAATGGTGAACCACAAACCATAATAAGCCTAAACCCTAACTTCTAAAATAAAATGAAATGAAAAGCAAAATATTACTTATGGAAACAAAGTTTCATTATTCTCACAAAAGGTACATTATGAACGGAGACAAAGATTCACAAAAATGACATGAGAACGATTATAGAATGATGTGTTAAGAAGCTTTGGGGTGGTGGTTGAAGAGAGTTAGGTGGTGAACATGGATTGTGACAACCGTGGGTGGTGGTGGTGAGCTTGGAGAGTCAAGGAATGATGAATTTGACAATGTGAGAGACTAATATAAACGACGAGAACACGAGGATTCAGAACAGTGAAAGTTTGAAAGACTATTTTGTGAGAACATATGATCTAGACCTAATTTTACTCATATACTCAAGCTTCGTATCAAATTGGTTTAAAATAATTATATATCTATAATAATATATAAAGAGGATTCTTTCTTTTGTATCCATATTTCAAAATATTAATTTTACCCTTTAAAATATAATTATTTATTAAATTTTTGAAAATTAACTATTACTTTTACAAGTTTTTTTATATATAAAATGATCTATCTCTGCTTCTTTCTCTTCTTATCTACTTATCAACATTTATTCTCTCATTTTTTTAATATATTTTACTTTATTTTTAATAAATAATTTTATTTTATATATTAACTTAATAACATTACATTATCATTACCTACTAATATAGTATTATGCATATTTAAAAAATACGTACATGCGGCAACACCTACACTAGTTACTTATAATATTTATTCTTTTTTCCCATAGATATTTATTCCCATAAAAAAAATCATATTTCATAAAATCTTCCACAGATTTGTAAATTATTTATGAAATATTTTTATATATTTATAATTAATAATGAACATAAATATGTGGAAAATATTTTGTGAATAATTAAGCTTTCTCTTATATAGTATCTAGAATAATAGTCTTGGCAGTTAAGAAAATGAGCTTTAATAATGATTCTTATTTTTAAGCATTGAACTATTAAATGAGCAGAGAATTACAACTTTTTTCATGTATACAATTCCAAGCCAAAACACTCACTCAAATTAGTGAAGAAAATGAATGGGAAATATTGCAAACAATGAGACCCACGTTCAATATGACACTGATAAGTGCAACAATGGAAGATAAAAAATGCAGCAATAACAAATGAAGAATTAATGTAGGATTTGAGCTTTATTAACATTCAAGTGTTTGAGTCTTTTGGGATCAAGTAGTGAGAGAATGTTTGGTAAAATTTCATCCTTTTAATTTCTTCCTTGCCTTATCAATCAAATCATATTACTTGTATGATGAATATGAAGCAATTAATAGAATTAGTGTCTAGAAGAACATATTTAATTAAGCTTCGCTATTTCTATTTTAAGAAAACTTTGAACACCCCTATTTAAAACCATACCACAAAATATGTTTTCTACTTTTTTTTTTCTCATTTTAGTAGGAGTAATAGACGTGTGTATAAAGCATTTGAAAGAACTCATAATAATGCATGTTTCTAGAAATGGTGGTTTTCAAGGTCAAACTAGTCTAAGAACTTCTATGTTTTGGACATTTTACCTTATGTACCATTTCTTGGATGCAAATTCAATTTAGCACATATTGGCACTATCAAATACCAGGAGTGTCTTTAAAGACTTCAAAGGTTGGCTCGTAACAATGAAAGTCCCAATTTTTTCTCTCATGGAAATTAAGATTTTATTTTTATTTTATTTTATGTCAATGAAATTTGCTTAAAGAGATGAGACGTTTTCGTTTTCTGAGAAGTAGAACGATAAAATACAAATTAGTATTAATTTTTAAATAATTAAGATAAAAATATATTTGTGTGTATATATATATATATATATATATATATATATATATATATATATATGACTGTTAGGCTATCAATTTTGATTTAGAAACATGTATGCTTTTGTCCTACTGCATGTCAAATGTCAAGCATGAGAGTTCAACGTTAATATGTAACTTTTGTTTCGGCTAAACTTATAATATTGATACGAGAAAAATAGCAAGAAGTGTAAGAAGAAGCTGAATCTCATAAAGTAGATTTGCTTTGTGTCATTGTAATTTTCTTTTAGTGGTAGCAATCCATGTTTTTCAGTTCAGTTAGCACATCAACACATTAAAATATAGCACATCAAATGATAATCAAGCAACATTTTTTTAATATCATGTGTCCACCTAATCAACAATTAATATTCTAGGGTTATTAAAATCCGGTTAATTTATTACATGGCCATCAAGATGGTGTGAAATGATAGTCATTATAAAAAACATAATTTTTCATATAACTATAGTTTTTGTTTATATATACCGTGTTTGATTGATCTTTTAACACCTTCACAATTCGCTTTTTCTTCGTGCCTCACAATTTCTAAATGTACTCTCTCAATTTAAAAGAGTTGAATGCTTCTCCTCTTCAATTTATTTTAAAAAGTTGTGTTTCATCTTTAAATTAAATTATATAACTATTTCATCCTTAAATAATAATCATTTTAAAATATCATTATCAACAAATACTATGCGGAATGTTTTTCATATAACAAATGTAGTTTCATGATAAACTATATTCATGTTTCGTTTGTCAGGAAAAATATTTTACATAACTTTCAAGTAGTAACGAAATAAATATATAATTTACTTTAAGGACAAAATCCTATAGAATTTTTGGAACATAATTTGTAGAAAAATGTTTTGAAATAAAATTTTCATAACAAAGTTTTTTAAATAAAATTTCCAAAACACACTTTCTGAAATATATGAAATAAATTTTGGACATATATGATAACTTCCATTTTAGAACATATATTGATAGTACAACAATAGTGGTAACAACATTGATGATAATAACAACAATAGTAACATGGTGAGATAAAGATGATATTTTTACGAGAATGCAGTTAATAATAATGGAGTAAAAGCCTCACAAATTTACTTGCATTCTTTCCTTTCAAACGTTAAGAGGATCTTCACTCTAAATTTAAGTTGAGTAATTAGTAACTTTACTACAAGAAAAATTAATATTATCAATGGTTGAAATTCGTTAGTAATGTTCAAAATCTATCAATAAATTAAAATTACCGATGATCAAAAATTTATTGGTAAAAGTATCATCGGTAAAATTTATCGACGGAAAAAATATTTTGACGATAATTACAAAAAGAAAATCTATTAGTAAATTTCGTCTGTAATTACCGACGAAAACACCGTCTATCCCATTTTTCATCCCAAAATCCGTAGTACATCTCCTTCGTTCATTCCCATTTTTTCATATCAAAATTGTTTATTCTCATTCTTCATACCAAAACTAACTACGTAATATTTAATAGGGCAAGAACACTAAAAAATATTAGATAACACATAAACATAAAATTTATTCATTCATACTGAATTACAAAATAATCCTCATTTTACCATTTTTAGATTTCACCATTCCAAAAAATAAAAAATATATGTAGAAAAAATCATCTCCACCTAAACAATTCAACTGGTACCACCCAATACAAAATAATCCAGTTTTAACCACTTTCAGATTTCGTTGATTCTAGCAGCAACCTCTAAATCAAGAAAAATTAAAAAAAAAATTATATATAAGGAATCATCTCCACCCAACACTAGTCAACTAGTTCCACCCAAGGCCATTCATCCATTTCATAGGAGTATCAGACAACCACATCTACAACCATGACATGAGGGTTTCTAGAGAACACGCACCACCATGAAAGTGCAAACCTCTATCCCACAACTCACATGCACCTTGTTGTTGTCAACACATAGCCACCATAGTTTCCTAAAGAAAGTCACTCAACACCACTCACCTGTAGAAAAAACACAGATCTTGAAATAGCATGGAACCCAACGGCGTGCCTAGAAGAGAAACCAAGAAACAACCCTCGCACAAGGGAAGGCAGTGAGGGCACAACCAATCAACGGTAGTCCTGATCGCACGATCGAGGCGTAGTGGCAGAGGTGAGATGTAATGTTAGGGGAGACGGAGGGACTTCCCGTATCAGCGAACGTTGTTGACAACGACTTCATTTAAGTAACAAAGGCATGGCTGTAGACATGAAAATTTTGGTTTGAATGTGAACATGGCCGCAAGCTTAACGAGAGCGCTTGAGGAAGGGACAATAGCGACAACAAAATAGGTTTGGAGAATAAGTAGCTGCTAGGGTTTCTTTCATATTCATAAATTAATGAAATGGTCCAGCATTTGAATTCAACCCACATTTTAATTAAGGCTTTTAATAGATTTTTATAATATGATTTAAAACTGACTATAATTCTATTAGATTTTAGTACAACATAATTCGTGAGACCCACTTTTCTCTCTTAAAAACGTTGGGCCTGGCCTTGCTAAAAAGTAGCCAGCCCCCCTTGTTCCCTGAAACCACCTAGTTGCATGTTGGACTCTTGGCAAGCGTACCAAAAGTCAACTGTAGTATAATGATTTGAAGTAGGAGTGTTGAACCCACGAAGGAACAGATTCAGTTAAAATAAATAATTATCTCGATCAGCTTATATATACAGAAATTTTAATTTGATATGTCATTGGTAGTTAAACTAATTTGTATAAACATAATACAGTAAAAGATTGGTAAGAAAAACTGGGATTGAATTTCATTTATCTCCCTTGTCTGTAATCTGGATGAATATAATACATAACATCTAAAAATACCAATATTGATGCACACTCAAAAATCATTTATACTGATCCCTCGCGTATAAAATTCATAAGATTAGTTCCCTGAATATTGATTCCTCACATATTCTGCAAACTATCCAGCATTACGGTCGAGTGTTAAAAACAATTGATATATTGAGATCTATTCCTAGCATCACAGTATATCAAGTATCATTGTTCAAATCAGATTTTCAGAAATACTTTCTAGTCAAATCTAAAAATCAAAATCAAAACATCTATTGATCAAGTAGAATCAAGCATTAAGAACAGAACAATAATACCGATATTGAGTAAAAGCAGAAATGCTATATATAAATATCATCAGATTACATCCAAGTTCGAGTAGATTACATTGAATCCTAAAGAGGAAGATTAGCCACTCATGGTAGCTATCAAATCCTAAGAACTAAAGAAGAAGAAGAAGAAAATATGAATTGTGTTTGCTCGTGGTTGCAGCTCTACAGGTCTGTATTTTTCTCCAAATTCCCAGCTGCTTTCACTTTCCGATTCACGGAGTATTTATACTCCACGAAGGTCTAGCTCAAGATACCTAAGTCTCGCTTGAGCGAGACAGAATACTTCAAGCGAAAGAAAGCCTCTCGCTTGGGCGAGAAGTGTTGAAGCAAAGATCTCGCTTAGGCAAGAATGGCGGCAGTTACTTTAGCTTGAGCGAGCTTGTTTTGGTTTGAGCGACCTTGACAACATTTCTTCCCTATTTTCTCTGTTTCTTGCTTTCTCCTTTACTCCTTTTAAGTTCTTTCCTCTCTCTACTATATTTTACCTAAAATTTACACAAACTAGGGATCAAGTGACTTCTTTTCAACAAAAACTTGGAAGCATGTGATTGAAGCTCATTCTTTTCTAGATTTAGGGATAATCTATCATGATATAAACACAAATTACAAACAGAAGTGCCAACATTTCATATAAAAGTTACTCATTTTTGGCACTTATCACTGCCTTTTCACTTTCCATTATGCCTTCCACTCCTAAGACAACTCACTTACCCTCTCTTTTTTTTCTCCAATAGAGCTCTACTAGGGTTTGAGCAAGTTTCCCGTCCAAGCTAGTCAAAAGCTTTCTCCAAGTAAGTAACCTTTCAACCTCTATTACTTTCCGTTTTCAGCTCCTAAGCTCTGGTTCTACCTTAATCCCTATCTTGGTCTAATTTTCGTCCCCCATGTTTATATTTAAGCTCTTTAAGATTCCTGGTACTGGTGCTCCTTCCACTACGTGTTTCCTTCTCTTAAGCTTAGTTGACTCAAAGGTAAGGAAAGTTAGGGTTTGCATGATTTTTTTCAATATTCTGCTTGTTTTGGTTTTGTTTCATGTTTATATGGTTGGTTTGCTGCTGTGGTTGCCTAGAAAATGTTAAAACGTTGTTTGGCTTCGAATGTTTATTTGTTGCATGCGTGAACAGTGGAGAGAATTTATGTTTTCGCCCAAGCGAGCATGACTCGACTAAGCGAGAATAGAAGAAGCTCCCCCTGGTTTTTGCTTGAACTCGTAGGTGATGAGCTTTCGTTTTGAGCGACGAGTTATCTCGCTCAGGCGAAAAGGTTTCGCTTAAGCGAGGAATCACAAACACTTCAATGTTCCATTACTCGAACTCTTGCCGGGGCGAGAGCTTTTAGCTTGAGCGAGGGGCCCTTTTTGCTTGAGCGAGGGCTCATAGCTTAAGCGAGACTGGTGTAGGGACATGCTCTAACGCTGTTCTCTTTTATGTTTTGGTTGTTTGGTTGCATGATTGAGTTATTTACCTTAAGGGCATGAAGTATGATGTCATGTATGGTTTATGAGATTAAATTAGGCTGGGACTTTGTTGTACTGGATATGGAATGAATCATGGATTGATTGGTTGGTTGAGCATTGACATGAAATTATAATGCTTGAGATAAAATTGTGGTTCTGGTGTGAGAAACATAAATGTGGTATGAGATAAATGTAATTCCATGAATCTCTTAGTGAGATTTCATGGTGGTGTTGTAGTGTATATAATTAGATAAGGATTCAAGTAAGGTTGCATCTTGACACTCTAAAGAATCAGTTAGTATCACGTAGAGCAAACTGATTCTAGTGGTGAGAGTAGCAAGAGGCCCTAGTCTTTGGCAGGATAATGGCCCTAAATGGCTAACCTTGTGCGTGGTAGGGTGAAACTCATAGGCAATGGCTCTGCAGATTAGTAGAGGCCACCACAATTGCAGACATCCAGTGAATCTGATCTTATTATATGTATCCGGATAATTGAGTCATATAGTCCTGTTTTTTTGTTATCACATGATTGAATGCCTACTGTTTTGCCTGTTTAAATCTGCTTTATTTATCTACTTGCTATAACATGTTCAAAATTTCTTTTTACTCTAACTTACCCTTTTGCTTGCTATCTTCTTAGTTTTTATTTCTTATTTTTATTTGGTATCTTAACTTTGAAAAGTTTCATGATTGTCTTATACTAAATTAACATTTTTTTTTTCAATTTATTGCATTATATTTAATGAATTTGAAAATATATCACTACAAAAAAATCATTAATTATTGACGAAAAAAATTTGTTGGTAATACAAAAAATGATCAATCATTCAAATTTATTGACGAATTATTGATAACAAAAAATTTAATGGTGAAATGTTCATCTATAAATTTTATTGATAGATACAAAATATATGGGTAATTATTGGCGGTCAAAATCCATCAATAAATATACATAATTAATTATTGACTACCCAAATTCATTATAAATATCCGTCAATAAATATTCGTCAATAATTATTGAAAGATTTTTGTTGTTAGTAAATATCACGATTGAGTCTTTTTCTTCCGCCTCTTCTTCTTCTTCCATTTCCATTGTTTTTTTTTTCTTCTTCCTCTTTTCCTTTTCCTCGTCTCCTTCTCACCCCGTCCTCCTCTACAATTATTGTCTCACCTCTTATCTCTACCTCCTCTCGTCCTATTCCACATTCACCTCCTCTTCCTTTTTTTCTTCCTCATCCTCCACCTCTGGTCGCCAGTGTTGTCATGGCCTTTTACTACTACACTATTAGTGTTGTCATCGCGCCTTTGTCACCAACTTTTCCTCCTCCTCCTTCTCTTCTTCTCATCCATCACCACTTAATTTATAAAAAAAAAAAATCTCATCAGACTTTGCAAAAAAAATGCTACCCTTTTTACTAATAGATTTTATGACAAAAAAAAAATGTCAACAGTAAGAATTATTATTTATCGATGAATTTTATGACATTATAATTACTAACAAATTTTACTAATAGATTTTACACAAATTGATCAAAATCCAAAACAAGGAGTATGATATTATTTTACTAATAAAATTTATTGATCAGTAAATATTTTTGTCAACAATTAAAATTTTAAAATCTATTAATAAATTTATTGGTAAATTTGATTTTATCGACGAGTTTATTTTCGTTGTTAAAATTTCATAAATAATTACAAATTTTTAATGGTATTGAAAGTTAATGTATCATAATTTTTATCTATGCTTTCTGAGATTTTCGTGTAATCCTGCTCTGGTTCATTTTATATGTAAGTAATTAAAATTTGATTAATTGCTTTTATATTAAGATTCAAACTCAAATAATTCTTAAACAATTTGAATTTGAATTCAATATGTTAATTACCTATTCTTTAATTGACAATCTATCATATGAATGCGAACACGATTAAAACTGTTAGTATGATAAATTAAAAGAAAGGATTAATCTATACCTTTTTTTTAGACTTGGAAAATCAAACTAAAATTAATACTGAGGAATTATAAATCCAACTTAACCACTTCTTTTATATATTATATAAAATAGTTGTTTAATTTTTTAGTTCTACATAAGGTGTGATGTCTATGTAGGATAAGTACTAATCTTGGATTGTTTATTGAACATGAAAATGTGTGCGAATAACATGTCAATCATTTTTCAATTTTGTTCAACATTAGTAGTTGAATCTCATAGAAGAGGTAGGTAAAGAGATTGCATTAAACATGTGCTAGTTCATTGCTTCTTTCTCATCCTATATGTAAAATTTGAGTACCACGTATAGCTAATCTAATATTTTGTAGTGATTTTTAAGTAAAACAAATTTTAATTAAACCATTAATCGTAATTTTTTTTAATGATGAAGTTTCAATCTAACACATGTTACCAAAAATAAAATCTTATTATTACTAACTATTTGAGAATTTTATAGATATTCTCAAATTTGAATAAGTTAATGTTATATTATTACTTGTTTATTTTTAGACAAATTTATCATAGGAGATATTCTTAAAATATTGAATGCTTATTTTTCTTTATTGGGTTTATAAAATTTTCTTACTAATGCTATATATAGTATAATTCTTTATTTAACTAAATAAGTAAATTAATCGTCTACTCCAATATTGTAATTTAATTTAAACATATTAGTCGAAGTCCCAAATCACCACCAACCCACTTCCAATTATGTAGCATTTAATCTTTTGGTAAACTTTCTAACTCTTTCCTTTTATCCTAAGAAAAGATGTGAAACACACATACACATAAATACACTCAAAATTTTTATTACAAAATTGTGTTTTTCTTTTTGACAGTATCTTACCATAGTTTTACTTTCATAAAGAAAAAAAGTATTATCAACAGTTTATCCATCACAATAGGGCCGTTGGTAAAAATTGCAAATTTTGTGCACATTTCTAAAAATACAAAAATTAGCTACTGGGACATCGATAATTTTGATATTTATTTAAAAAAATTGAGTGTTATTAATGACTTCATCATTATTAATTTAATTTCTTTTAGCCAGTAACAAATGGATTTATTTTTTATAAATAATTAATTTAGTTCTTAAACTTTTAAAGTTACGGCAATGTTTGAAATAACAAATATTTATTTAGTTTCCAAGTGTCTAGGAAGTGTAACAATAAATTTGTTTGGATAAGTTTTTTTATTAGTATTTCCAGAAAAAAAAAGTCATAAGAGGAAAAATACATTTCTTTATAAGTTAAAATTAGTTTGTTAATTTGAATAATTTATCAACTTTTTAGTACTTAATAGCTTTTAAAAAAAAATACTTATCAATAATTATTTTTTTAGTCATTACGGTTCTTTTTTTGATTAATAAGTACACTACAATTAGCAACATTTTTAATATTAAAATAAAGTGACGATTAAAATTTAGATATTATTAAAATATAGATATAATAATTATAAATATATTAACAAAAAGATGCAAAACTTAAATAAATTCTAACTAAATTTATAATAATTGTAAAAGTTAAATATATAAAGAATGAAACAAAAAAAAAAAATTATTAAAAACACTATCTTCAAATAACTGATTAAAATTTAAATAAATTAAAAATCTATTCTTGAAATATTGAATTTGAATCACATATATTATAGAATTTTTCTATTTATAATTGTGTATGTGTCTAATAATGTACTTTCTCTTAATTTTGGATTATTTAGTCTCTGATATCCACCATGGGTCACACATACAACCAAGAACAGAGGATATCTATCAATGGTGGCTTGTTTTACCTACCCCCAATATTATCACTATGACATCATTCCTAATACTTCCCCTATAATTGTTTTTTATTTGTAAAATAATTTATTTTTTTTAAATATTTGTTCATAGATCCAACTTGAACTGTGATTAATTTAAGTTTTAAATTAGATTTGATGTAAAATTAAGATAAATTCAGGTTATATTTTGGGCTGTCCTAATCTGATTTAGAATTCTACAGTCTTATAAAACATTTATAATGATATTATTTTATTTACCATGAAGTTTGTTAATGGTAAAATGTGTCTTAAATTTCAATTTTATGTTGAAAAATGATATTTTGATAATTAAATTTTAAAAACTTTTTTATAACTTAAAATAATATCTTTTAAATAATTTTAAAATATAAAAAAATAAAAAATTATTATTTTATATTATAGGAAAAAATTATCAAAATTTAATTATTAAAAGATCATTTTCTTATCTTAAAATATCATCTTATATATTTCAGTCAAATTTAAATTTAATCAGTTTAGTTTGACAAAATTTTGAATTGAATGAAGACAAGTTTAACTAGTTAGACAAATATTTTAATCTAAGTAACTGAAAACCATACTGATAACTTTCTGTCACTGGAGATTGACGTAACCATGGATAATACCAAAACAGCGGCATTTCTGACAGTATTATGAGGATACCAGCAACTTTCATCTGTATATAGTAAACTCTTTCTTTTTTTTCTATTGTAACTTTATGATAAACAAAAGGGATAAATAATCATTTTTTCTTGTATGTTTAATAAAAAGTTATGAATACATTATTACTTTAGTTAAATATTAAATGATCATTTATATGAAGAACTGTTAGAAGAAAAAGAAATGACTGCAGAAGTAAACAAGGTCAGTAATAAAAGTTTATCAGATTCAGCAAGAAATCAACATTCCAGAGCCAATGAGAATGAGCCACCCTTTTGAAAATTCATTGTTCTTCCATGGAATGGAATTAATGTTTTCTGAAGTTTTACTCCAACAACCACATCCTGAACCCCACACACTAGAGAGAGAAAGAGAGGAAGTCATTTTCCATGTAGAAGTTCCGTTCTGTCATAATCTCCAAACTCCAAACTCTGCATAACAAACAGAAGAACTTCGTGTGGAGGCAAAGCCAAGAACACGCCAAAGTGTTTGTTTTTTTTAATATTTTTTTTCTTTTGCATTCATTTTTCTACCCTTTTTGCCTTAACGTGCCTTCTTGAGAACCAAGTCAATAGACTAAAACTTGAAACAAACAACATGGTCCTTCTCAGTCTTATGTCTCTTTCTCCTTAACAACCCCCTCCTCTCATAGCCCTCCACAGCAATATTAAAAGCCTCAAACACCCTCATTGTCATGCTGCCTGTCCCAAATGCTAAGCAAGGTTAGGTGAAGATAGCAACGTTGGGCAGCATCAAAAACCTTCCTTTTTGCAGAATAACCTGACGTGGGATCTTTAAGTTTTTTCAGCACTGTCATTGATCAGATGGTGAATTTTGTCAAATGAAAACAACTAAAACTACTGGTTGAAGAGAAGGGACTCTGGGTGGTGTTGGTGTGTTTCCACTTTTTGGTGTTGCCTTGCCTTGTTGTGTTTTGGAAAAAAATGTTGCTGCAGATATCACCAAGTTTGAGGCATGTCACTGTGCTTCCGGGAAAAGGGTTGAAGGAATTTATCAAAGTGAAGGTTGCATCAAGGAGGCTATCTTATCGGATGCTCATCTATTCACTCTTGTTCTTCACATTCCTTCTTAGGTTTGTGTTTGTTCTCACAGCAGTGGATAACATTGATGGAGAAAACAAGTGTTCTTCCATAGGTACATTATCAACCTCTCTCTCTCTCCCTCTCTTTCACACACACTCACATACAACACAACACAGAATTAATGTCACAATCACTAGCTTACAAAACTCACACATGCATGAACAGAAACATAAAGATGTGACTCCGTGAATGAGGCTTCATTTTTCAGTATATCACTGCATACATGAACTTTTCATGATTTATGAATGGCTATATTTATGGCTGAATTCAAAGTTTAATGATTATTGATTAACGGCACTTTTATAAATTGAAGGACTTGAATTTTGGCTACTTATCTATATTCATTTTTCCTTTGCTGAACTGGAATTTTTGTAATATGTATTTGGCACTGTATTAATGTGGTAAGATTCATCATTGGTTACTGTTGGGTAAACTTATGTCCTGCTATTGTATTTTCTTTTGATGCTATGTTACAAAACCTGGTATGAATTCAACAATTGGCAAATATCAAATTCTAAAGATAATGATACATTCTGTAACATTTTGAATTTGAAACAAGTGCACGACTCTTTGAAGTCTAGAAATTATAAATTCCACCAGGTATTTTATTTGTGCATGTTGATGACCTTTTGATTAACGTTGCAGGTTGCCTGGGAAAAAAATTGAGGCCAAAGATTTTGGGAAGAAGTCTTGAATCAAATGTAATGTTCCTAACTCATACTAATTATATTTGTCATGTGAATCTACATGGTAATAATTGACCAGAATTATCTATTGGTAGCTGAAACTGAGACTTGTTTGTGATAGGTCCCAGAAGTAATATACAGAATATTAGATCAACCCCTTGGAAAAGATGAATTAGAGCAAAAGACTGATATACCTCAGACTTTGGAAGAGTTCATGGTCCAAACAAAGGAAGGTGGATATGATGCCAAGACATTTGCAATTAAACTAAGAGAAATGGTACTATTTTCCACTCTTTCAAACTAGAGCAATTAGAAAACTAATCTAAAAACAAAAGTAACAACTTTTTTTCAAGTTGAAGTTCCCACTTAAAATCTGAACATTTTCTTAGGTGACCCTTATGCAACAAAGAACCAGAGAAGCCAAAGTCCAAGAGTACCTATACCGTCATGTAGCATCAAGCAGCATACCAAAACAGCTTCATTGCCTTGGCTTGAAGCTAGCCAATGAGCACACAAACAATGCAGGTGCACGCCTTCAGCTACCCTCTGCAGAACTTGTCCCTGCTCTTGTTGACAACAACTACTTTCACTTTGTACTTGCCTCCGACAATGTGCTCGCTGCGTCTGTGGTTGCAACATCACTTGTTCGCAACAGTTTGAGACCTCAGAAGGTTGTTCTGCACATAATTACAGACAGAAAAACTTACTATCCCATGCAGGCTTGGTTCTCCTTGCACCCTTTATCACCTGCCATAATTGAGGTCAAGGCACTGCACCACTTCGATTGGTTTTCAAAGGGAAAGGTGCCTGTGCTGGAAGCAATGGAAAAAGATCAAAATGTGAGATCGAAGTTCAGAGGAGGATCATCAGCTATTGTTGCAAATACCACTGAGAAGCCTAGAGCAATTGCAGCAAAGCTGCAAGCACTTAGTCCTAAGTATAACTCAGTAATGAATCACATTCGCATACATCTTCCAGAGGTACAAGAGTGATGGAATCATGAAGAAAATGTTTACCTTTTTTCTGTGATGATGCTTACTGCCATAATACATTTTTCAATGCAGCTTTTCTCAAGTCTTAGCAAGGTGGTCTTCCTTGATGATGACATTGTGGTACAAACTGATCTTTCACCTCTTTGGGACATTGACATGAATGGAAAAGTGAATGGAGCAGTAGAAACATGCAGTGGAGAAGATAAGTATGTTATGTCAAAGAGGTTGAAAAGCTATTTGAACTTTTCACACCCTTTAATATCCCAAAATTTTGATCCCAATGAATGTGCTTGGGCTTATGGCATGAACATTTTCGACCTTGATGCTTGGAGAAAGACCAATATAAGCTCTACATACCATTACTGGGTTGAGCAGGTACATAAATATGTACATAATTAATTACTTTGGATATGTTAAAAACTAAATTTCAGTCCCCATTTTGGAAAAACATAGTATAATAACACATAATCTGTGTTATGTTTTATTATGCAGAATATAAAATCAGATCTCAGTTTGTGGCAGCTAGGGACATTACCACCTGGATTAATAGCATTCCATGGTCATGTCCACACTATTGATCCTTTCTGGCACATGCTGGGATTGGGATATCAGGAAAGTACAAGTTTTAGTGATGCTAAGGATGCTGGTGTTATCCATTTCAATGGCAGGGCAAAGCCATGGCTAGATATAGCTTTTCCCCATCTAAGGCCACTGTGGACTAAATACATTGATTTCTCAGATTACTTCATAAAGAGCTGCCATATCAAGGCATTGTAACTTTGATCATGAGAAAAAAAATGGGTTTTTTTGATGAGTGGAATGAAGGGTATTTGCATATAGAAGAAGATGGAAATGAGAGGACTTCTTCAAAGCATTTGCCCATCCACCACCACCACAAAGAAGTGGCAAGACATGTTGATGCACCCTTTTGTTTCAATTTTCCTTTTTAACTATTCAGTTGAAATTCTTTTTCTCTTCAATCCGCAATGTAAGTATGAGTATTTGTAGATCATATATATAAGAAAATGCAGTTCTTTGGAAAACGAACATCCAACTTAATGGATTAAGATGCAAAATGAAGAAATAAAAGTTTTGGAAGAGACAAGGAAAAGACCACTGAAAATCTTTTGAAACGGTTACTTTATATACAAAATTAACGGTGTTCTTAATCTCCATGCTTAAATATAAAATTAGAATTGTCCTTATCTTAAAACTTTATACATTTTGACTAAACTTTAAAAATGAATTTAGAAAAAAATGTATATAATTATTTTAACTCAATAATGTAAGGCCCAATCTTTTCTGCTCATTTTAGTTTAGAGGTTATCTAATCTTGTGGGCCTAAATGGGGTTGGCCCAACCCAAAATCTGACCTAAGGTACCCCAGAACCCTAACTAGTAATCACACTTCGTAAAACAGATCCCTCAAGTCTCTTAGAGCAGCTGCCGTCATCCTCTGCTAGGGTTTGGAGTCGTCATAGCATTTGCAAGCTCAGCCTCGTTCTTCCGTTCCGCGTAAGTTCTTCCTAACTCAGACTCCATGTTCTTTTGTGTCCTGTATGTTCCCAGTTAGAGTTTCCCTAATGAGCTTGTGTCGGAACCTGTCCACTGTTTTTTAGCTCGCAAAGCTGTCCCGTGAGCTATTGATTGATCTTCACTGCTCGAGTGTCAAAGCTGTAGCTAACCCAGGTACGGGAAGTTAGGATTTCAAGTTATATTGGTTGTGAACTGTTCTTGAGCTTGTTTGTTGTTTGTATGGATAAATCACTGTTTTGATGCGTGGAGTTCTTTGCATGATTTGTTGGTTTAGAAAAACACATATGTTGCAGGCGAATCAGGGCGAGAACTGTTAATCTCGCCCAGGCGAGTTCGGGCTCACCTAAGCGAGTCTGACAAAGGCTCGCCCAAACCTCTTTCTCGAAAAGTCGCCCAGGCGACCTGCTCATCATTTTTGAGCGAGCGAACCACTCGCCCAGGTGAGAGGGGTCTCGCCTAAGCGAGATCCCGTAGTGGTTCCTGTTTCTTGTTTCGAGCCCTCGCCTGGGCGGAGGGGGACTCGTCTGAGCGAGACTTTCTCGCCTGAGCGAGGCCCTCCCTCCTGAGCGAGGGGCTGGGCGAGACAGTGTGTGGTTTGGTTGCCTTGTTGCCTTTGGATGAGTGGTAATTGCTTGGGTATGCTTGTATGTTGAGATGTATGTATATATATATATATGATGGATCGCCATGTATGTGTGACATGATTCTGAATGGAATGATGGGTATTGTGAAAGTTCGGCATGTGAAACTTATGAGTGAGTTGGAACTTATGGGACATGCTATTGATATGAGATGAGACCCTATACTCATGGGGTGGTGGTGATCAATGGTATGGATTCAACATGCGATACGAATGAGGTGTTATTTTGTTGAGGTTGACATGGGATTGTGAGCATGATTAATATTCTCTTATTGTTGATTTATGCCTGTTGGGTCCGTGTCAGTGCGTAAGTCCTTGGGGATCTCTAGGTGAGATTCCCAGGGTAGCGCTTCAATGGTCGGGACGTAATTCCATGGCCCCTGTTAGTGGGTGTCCATGGTGGTGCCCCATCGGTATAACTAGGTAATGATTCTAGGTAAGGATTGCATCCTGACACTCTAAGGGGTCAGTTAGTCTCACTTAGAGCGGACTAACCCCTGTGGTGAGAGTAGTAGGAGGCCTGAAATCCATTAAGGGCTAACCTTGTGGTGAGGGAAATTTGATTCATTGTAACACTTGTAACACATAGCTCGGGGGTGAGCAGCTCGAGTGTGAGCAGAGGTATCCACCACAAGTGCAAGCATCCGCTGAATCCGACCAAGGTATCCACCACATGCTTGGATGATGTATGGACATTGAATGGTGAGAACTATATTTTGACTGTATGATATGTCTTGTTGGCACTAGCTTACCCGGTTTATTATATGGTTGTCTTGTATGTAGTTCTTCTTTCTTGCGATGATCATCAATTCAATTGATAGGAGCATATGGGCGAGGTTCCAGAGGTTAGCAAGGAAATGGAGATTCCGCTGCATAGTCCGCGTGGACTAGTTTATATTTCTGTATGAGTTTATTTAGGGTTGCAACCCATGTATCTGTTCGTCTTTAGTTCTACGCACTCTAGTTAACATGGGCATCGTGGTGTGCCATGGGTTGTATGGAGTTGAGTTTTTAAACTCCCAGACCGCGCTTTTATGTTATCTTTCTCGTGACATTCCTTTAATTTCACGTACTGAATTAAATGGGGTGTTACATTTATGGTATCAGAGCGGTCATTCCTTAGGTCGGTGGACTTGGATGTCCGCTTAGCTTTCTCTGTGTCTTCTGAGTGTTCTTAGTTAAATTCTTGTCTTTACCGAGCCTAACCAAGTGATTTTCTGTGTGCCAGTGGACTATGGCACCTCCTCGTAAGACTCCGCAATCATCCCAGGGAGACGTACCGGATATCGCCAGAGCCATAGAGGCGATGGTAGCGGCTATGGCGCAGCAGAGTGCTGCGATGATGCAGCAGCATGAGGCATCCATGCAGCGACAGGCGGCGTCGCTTGAGCAGCAGTAGGCAGTGATGCAGCAGATGGAGGCTGCGAGGGTAGCTGCTGAGGATGCTCATCGGCAGCACATGGAGGCCCTCCACCAACTGGAGGAGAATAGGGCGGCTGCCCCTGTGTTTGGTCCTGAACCACGACCTGCAGTCAGGGAGTGGAGTATGGAGGACTTTCTGAAGCACCACCCGGCGAAGTTTGATGGGAAGACCAGTCCTGACGCCGCAGACCAATGGCTGAAGGACCTGGAGCGCATTTATGACTCCAAGATGTGCCTCGGGGAGAACAGGTTGGCGTTTTTAGTGTACATGCTCACGGGGGAGGCAGAGCATTGGTGGAGCAGCACCAGATCCATCCTAGAGGAGAGGGATGAGCTAGTGACATGGGAAACTTTCAAAGAGAGATTCCTCTCAGAGTACTTCCCCGACAACATCCGGTACGCCAAAGAGGTGGAGTTCCTCCAGTTGACCCAGGGAGGGAAGGCTGTGACTAAGTACGCTGAGAGGTTCAAGCACCTCAGCCGTTCTATACAATGCCACTTGACGAGGAGTGGAGATGCCGTAAGTTTGAGAACGGCCTTAGGAGAGATATTCGCTTGATGGTGGCACCCTTGTCCATCAAGGATTTTGCTGCTCTGGTAGAGAAGGCTAGAGTAATGGAGAAGATGAAGCGTGAGGTGGAAGGTCAGCGCCCACAGCAGCCACAACCGCCTCAGCGGATCGGTGGACCGTCTGGGTCCAAGCCCAGGCATGAGGAGCGGAGGAGACCATATGACAGACCTCACCATCAGCCTCAGGGGTCTAGGAGCTTTTCTCCCCAGCAGGGCCGAGCTTAGTGCTACATTTGTGGAGGCCCTCACCTGAGGAGTTCTTGTCCACGCATGGAGGGTTACCGCAGGTGCAACAACTGTGGCAAGGAAGGCCACTTTGGGAAGGATTGTCCCACCCTTGCTAGGGCAGCAACACGCCCTCCAGTTCAAACTCCCCATCAGCATCAGAGGAGGGACAGAGGCAACAGGCCTCAAGCGACGGGCAGAGTCTATGCCGTGACCGGAGCAGAGGCCGCAGGTTTAGGTAACCTTGTTATGGGTTATTGTGTGATTTCTGGGATGAGGTGCTGTGTGTTGTATGATTTTGGAGCGACACACTCATTTGTGTCATTTGCTTGTGTGGAGCGTTTGGGTCTGCCGGTGCGCGAGCTGTAGTGTGAACTTGCAGTATCTATCCCGGTGTCGGGTTTGGTCAGGACGTCGTCCTTATGTGCTAGGAGTCCAGTATTTTTAAGATGTAATTTTGATTTAGAGAAGAAAATAAATAGGTTAAAATACTCCGTTGGTCCTCGTTTTTGTCGCAGAATCTCAATTTGGTCCTCGTATTTTTATTAGTCTCAATTAGGTCCTCATTTTTGTAAATTAGTATCAATTAGGTCCTTTCCGTTAGTAGATATTCAGGCACTCCAACTTTAGACCAAATTTTACTTTTATATAATGTTATGATTATTTTTATTACAATTGATATTTTTATTAAATATTTTAATAATATTAATTATATTTAATATTAAAATTTTAAATATATTTTTTTATTTTTTTTAAAATTATTTTAAAATTTTACATTTAAATTTATAAAATTGTTATTTTTAAGCCAACTCTAAAATATTGTTGATATTGAATATTATAAAAATATTTCGAATATAAATTTATTAATCTATATATTTATAATTTTAAAACAAAATTTAAATAAAGTTTAATGTAAAATATAAATTTAAATAAATTAAATTTTGTTAAAAATATGTAATAGAAATATCACTTGTAATAAAAGTATCATCATTACATTTATAAAAAAATTAAATTTGTTCTAAATTTGGAGCACATGAAATTAAAATTATTTTAAAAAAATTTGGGACTGAAATCAAATTAAATTAACAAATATGAGGACCAAATTGAGATTCATACAATAATTTGACATGTGTCACCATATTAGATTGACACGTGGCACACTACAAACTTGACACGTGGCATAAATATTTTTTTAAAAAAATTTTAAAAAAAAATTAAAAAATTTTTTTAAAAAAATTAAAAATTCAAAAAAAAATTCAAAAAAAAATTCAAAAGATTAAAAAATTCAAAAAAACGAGAAGCTGACACGTGGCACCTACTTAACGGTGTTAGTTTTCTACTAACGGAAAGGACCTAATTGATACTAATTTACAAAAATGAGGACCTAATTGAGGCTAATAAAAATACGAGGACCAAATTGAGATTTTGCTACAAAAACGAGGACCAACGGAGTATTTTAACCAAATAAATATTTTGGAAAAAATTATTTTCCATATATGAAAATACTATTGTCGTTGTTGGTATCGCACAGCGGAATGACTAAAAAATGGTCAAAAAATCAAGAGGGGGGTGAATTGGATTTTTAAAAATTTTGACAGGTTTTAAAATTTTTCTCAAAATTTAATTAATTAACTTAAGGTAATAGTTACTTTAAA
>Ga0214542_1005951_pt1 | contig 22713 bp, 11 predicted proteins | sample CNSS1metaG_FD_160096 | JGI IMG/M metagenome (GOLD analysis project Ga0214542, IMG submission 160096) | Root nodule microbial communities from cowpea collected in UCLA plant growth center, Los Angeles, California, USA - CNSS1 | ecosystem: Host-associated > Plants > Roots > Nodule | place: USA...
TTTTTTTTGGATTTCTTTCGTTTGTTTACGAAATGTGCACGTCAGGGCTGCCAAAGACAACCAGTTAGCGGACTATCAGATGCTTTTGATGGAGGAAAGACACAAAAGTGAGACTCTCCATTCTCTCTTTGCTTCTTCAAAGTAAATTTTGTTGGGTATATAGTTTTGTTTTTTTATATAGGGTTATCGTCGTCGTCGGGATATTATATATATATATATATATATATATATATATATATATATATATATATATATATATATATATATACACGACATTGGTCTTATAAGTCATTTGACACAATTTTTAACTCAAAATTTTAAAGTAACGATGTTACGTGTCTTTCATCTTATATAATGTTTTGGATTATTCCCAACAATCTCCTCTCAAGGATTAGTCTTTCATATGGTGATTATTTTTTGTTATGGTTATGTTGTCAATCACCCGAACCCCTTTTGTTATGTTGAACCCTTTTTGTTATAATTATGTTGTCAGTCACCCGAATCATCGGCATATGATGATCCTTTTTATTATGGTTATGCAGTCAGTCACTCTGAACCATAGGTTATGTTTCAAAGGAAGGTTGTAGTCATTAAGATCTATATATGCGACATTAGTCTTACATATATAAGACATTTAATACCACTTTTTAAACCAAAACCTTAAGACAATGAGATTATGAGCCTTTATCTTATATATTGTTTAACTTTGTCTTTTGTATCCAATGTGAGACTTTAACTCACTTGGATTATTTCCGACAAATTTAATTGCTTGTTAAGTAATTGTAGTACACGTTTTTCTTTTTCTTTTATTTCTTGATGCACACGAGTATTAATAATACCAGTGTAGTTGTTGAAAATAGTACTTTTTACATTGTCCTTACTTTTTGTATGTTTTCCTTAGTTAGAGATTTCATGTAGGCCAGAGATAACACCAATTTCATGTAGGTTAGATATAAGACTAAATTATATAAGTAACGACAAATTTCTCCTTAATGAGTTGGTTTTCTAGGGTTGAAGTACGCTCAAATCCATTACCTATCATAGTCATAAGACTCTATCTTAGTTGAGATTTGGGCCTATCATGCCATGCACTATCACGCTTTCCTCAATTCTACTTGATATTTTTGGTAAGGAGATGTGTTGGAGATTCCACATCAACTAGATATAGGCTAAACTATAGATATAAGTAAATCAAACATCATCTTACCGAGTCAGTTTTATAGGACTGTGTAACCTTGTTTTAACATATTGCTCTAAGTCTAGAATTTCTCTAAATACTTTTATATTTTTCTGATCAATTCCTCGTTTTAAATAGAAAGCAAGGTTTATTGTTTTCCACTATGTGGTTAATTTTTTACAACTTTGCGCGAATCTATTTTCAATCTTGGAGTTTGATGATGATTCTTAATCATCTTTTGTGAATTTAAGTTCATCATTCTATTTCCTTGTGTCTGCCTTAAATGTATGTCTATTTCATTTATTCTTCTTCTCTATTGATGATTTGGATGTGAACTTTTGGCAGATGAAACTCTTTCTGAAGAAGTTGAGAAATTGCAGCAGCTTCACCAGGAAGGAGCATCTCATGATTTAAATAATAGTAGCAGGATCATGATTGTAGATGGTCAGTTTAAGGATAACTCTAACAGCTCATCTGTAAGAATGACTAGAAAACGTATAAGACAGAATGCTTTGGAGAAAGAAGAAAGGTTTATATCTTTTCAAAATGATCAAGGTTCTTTTGAGAGAGAGTCAATGCAAAATACCTGCAAGGTGACCGCATCTGGTAAGGTGAGCATTTGGAGCCCTAAAAATGAAATACACACACATAAGTATGTATATGTATATATGTAAGTATGTGTTTGTTTTTATATGAATGAATAATCACACGCACATGCATTCTGTACAAATTTAATTTGTTTGAGTGCAAAATGTAATCACCATAATATGCTGACATTTTGTTGTGAAATAGCGGTTGGAGTGCTGTAGTGAGGCTAATGTTCGATCAGGTTGGTGTTAGCAATTGTTGTTCATGCTTTATGTGTGAATTCTTTGGCTGGAATTTTGGAGTATTATATATCCTTCATTGCATTTTACAGGCATTGATTTACAGGAAACTGGTCATGGTGACTGGCTTATTCCAGTTCTTTTTGAATATGTACTGGGAATGAAATTTTCCACTTACTGTCAAGCTGGACGGATATGCCTTTCTGCACTGCATTTATCAAGTGGTAATTAATAATTTTGGATTATGTTTGAGTTACAGTTAGTTCGAATGTGAACAATAAATATGCTTAACTATAAGGTTTCAATCTAGATATAGTTTTTGGAATTCTGTTGTTTGATAGTCAATATATGATAACGAAGGATATGATAAGAGAGAAAGACAAAAGTAGAAAAGAAACAAGCATGATTAATTCTTATCCTATCAAGTGTGTAAGCACACTAAATAACCAAATAGACAGTAATACAAATTACGTGAAAATAAAAAAAATACCCTTATAAAAAGGTACAAGTAGGGAGGAGGGTAGCTGTTTCTTTATTTATTATTTTTAAATAAAAATGTCATGAAAATGGATACACAGATCGAAGATGCTCAATGGGCCTAGAAACGGTGTGAAAAGATCAAGAGAAGGGTGAAGATACTGAAGAGCAGGTAACTTTAGAAGGGTGTTGAATAGAGTTTGAGACTCTTTTGCAAAGAGCAGTAGACAGTCTAATGCTTGATCATCTCTAGGTATGAGGATATACAAGATTTGTACTTGTTCACCCTAACTTTGATCTATCTTAAATGTTCTACTAAAACCAATCACAATTACAACTAAGTACACAAAATCACTCTTAACAAACTCGAGTTGATAAAGTCGCTCCTAGTTATCAGATCCTAATATCTTCCTATGATTAAGAATTACAAGTATTCATTATAGTCACTTCTGACTAGAAAACCATAGTAAAGGGTAAGGCAAAGGAATAACTCTAAGAGAGAAGATAAATATTAAAGGGCTCCTTACAGAAAAAAATTCACAAAGTGAAAGATATTACAATGATTTTCTCACTACTAGACAGAACTACAATATTTGCAGAAGGAGTATGAACAATAGGCTTGTAAGATTGTTGTGTGTTGCAGTTGTGTCTTCTGCATTCGCCATCCATGTCTTTTATAGGGTCTCAAGAGTATGGATGTGCTAGAACAATCTGTACCTCTGACAGGTCTTAACTGGGGTCTTAACAGATAATTTGCACATTATTTGTACCTTAAGACAGATAATGGGGCTGACCTAACAAGATGTTACGGGATACCTTTGCCAGTTAAATTTTCCTTCCTTCTCACAATTTATCTTTAAATATGAAATATTTATTTCCTCTGGGATGGGTGGGGGTGGTAAACAAACAATAGTCAGTTTTTAGAAACTAGTTGATTTTATATGCAGAATTCAAAATTATTTTATTTTATTCTCAGTTCAGTAAGACCTATGTTTCATATGTTGATCTCATTCTTTGACAAAGCTGCTTTTGGTCTCAATTTTTTGGAGTATTATTACGGCTTGTTCTTTAAATAAAATTCTTGCCATTTAACATTTCGCAGAATGCAGATAAGTAACTGCTTGGTTAACAACTTATTTCTTGTATTGGAACAATGATAGGCTACTCCTTCAGTTTATCATGGATTTGCAAAGCCCCTGAAGAGGAAGCCGAGCTGATGTACCATGCTTTATCTCTCGGTACATTTGAAAGATTGGCTCCAGAATGGATGAGAGAGGACATCGTGTTCAGCCCTAGCATGTGCCCCATATTCTTTGAAAGGGTATCTCGTGTTATGAAGTTGAACCACTAACTTTTTGTAGCATTAATTCCATTCCCCCCCTCCCGAATTCTTTCGTGTACATATTTCCTGCTTAATTTTTATTTGCAGAATATTAAGTTGTGCTGTACGAGTGAACTTGCTTGTTTCTCCCAAAACCCATTTCATATGCCATCTGCAAAAAGAATTTGTAAAAGGTATTTGGAAGAGCATTTTTACATCGCTTGTTAAAATTGTAGTTATCAGACATTTATTTGCTAAATTGTGATTACAAGACATCGTTTTTCTTTAATGATAAATATGTTGTGTTCTTTTTGGATGCTCGAATACCTTTTTCGAAAATACTAAGCAACTTAACTTTGTTATTGACTTTTTGGATGCATGGGTGTCCCAGACATTTTGACTTACCTAACGTTTTATCTACCTGAGTGATATTTACCTTTCAAAACTACCGACTTCCTCAGTGATGATTGATTGAACTGGTTGTGGTATTGGCTTGGAGCATCTACGCGTAGAGTGGGGAAGTTTTGCGCCAATGTTTCAGTGACAATTAGGCTAGGTCAAGTATTACTATATTATTTACTTTGTAGCTTCATCTTATGAAAGCATAAGGACTAACCACTTAAAAACCCCAGATGCAGCATTTTCTATCTTATCCGACCGTGAGAAAGCCCTGTGGAAATTGATCTCAGCCTTGAATCCCAATTTGTCTAAAAGGTAGCAACTCTACTGAATCTTTCTTCGGTCCTTGGGGAAAAACCCATGGCTCATCAATTGTTCATCACTTCCTATAGTTTATATCTATCTAAATTGGGTGGAGCATAATATTGTGGCATGCACGTCTTATTATATTTTGATGTTACAGTAAATGTTTTGTGGAGAATGAGAAATGGTCGATCTTATTATCGTGAATAAGAATCTTTTGTTCACGAGGCTCTGGCATATTAAGAAAGCTATGTTGGATATCTCTCTGGCCAAGCAAATGGAGTGTGGAAGACTTATGTTCATTGGTATCATATTTGAAGGGAAGCCAACCAAGTGGCGTATTCCTCAGTTAAGTTTAGTCTTTCTCCCTTACTGCCAGTTCAGGTTTTGTGATAGTCTAATTCAGTGATAAATAAAATATAAAGCCCACGATTAATTCCTTGTTCAAGACTTCAACTTGAAGTCTTAGTAGACCGTCTTCATTACAATTCAACTAAATATTTATCTCGATGTAGTCAAGAATTTGCCATTTGTTCGACGAATACATGCCACTTTAAAATGTGGATTAATGTATTGTCGTGGGCGTTCATTATTGAAAATCATAGAACACTAATGAAACCTCAGGTTGCTGGCCGGTAATAAGAAAGAAGGCCGGCATGTTTAAATAGTTTGGAAGCAAAGAGTCACATGGTTGTCTTCAATTCAATGAATAGCTAGCTGCTATTGATGATGACTATGGACTATTAATTAATAACAAAATGTTATTTAATAGGTTTTCCTTCAATGAACCCGCGATCCCATGAAGATTTGAAGTTTATTGGAGTCATAATCTTAACTGATTGTTTCATTAAATTGATGCTTCTCTGACACCAAGCCCTCATTGTGCGTTGCTGCATAATCTTTTGCCAACTGAATTGTACAATTTTTTTTACGTTTTGCTCTTAATGTATGTCTAGAATAAAACAAATCGATTATATATATATAATCGATTTGTTTCTCTCATCATTTGTCTTTTGCCATACATGCATTTTTTCTCTCTCCATCAAATGCCTTTATTTTCTTTCTTGACCTAATTTGAAAGGTATGGCGTCAAACAACGACCTTCATATTTTAATATTACCACTTTTAGTTATACCGTAATAGTAATAAAATTTTAGAACTATAACAAATAAATAAATATAAAATAGTAGAATATGATTTAATAAATATAAAAGACTAGAAAAAAAAGAAGATATACTATTAAAGATACTATCATTGTAAAAAGTTGTTAGGAAAACTAGTACTAATAATACTTCTGCAAAAAATAATGACAACTAAATTAAAAAATATTATAGAAATATAAAATAATATTCTAATCTAAACATAATTGAAACTGGTAACATTGAAATATGTTTATTAACAATTAGCATTGATCCTTTACAAAATCCCTTAAACAACGTGTTTCATATTCCTCAGTTTTACCAATTTTAGTTCGTTTTCCATAGTTTCATATTTCCTAAATTACTCTTGATAATCTTAAGAAGTTATCATATAATTAATTAGGTCATCTTGATGTTTATCTTACCGTAGACAAACAACGCAGAAAAACTGATTCTTTCAATAGTTTATTATTAAATAACTCGGAAGAAATATTTATACCACTGATATATATTTTAATTAAATTTATAAGATCCTCTCAAAATCCTTTTTTATTTATTAAAACACTAATGATTTACTAAGATAACTCAAGTCAAATTTAACAAATAATGGACACCAACAAAAGTAATGATATTCATATATACATATCCATCAAATTCAATAGTATTACATTAACACAGATGGTCAATTGCGACACGTAAAATTGAATAAACGGCATCGCATTTAAAATATTTCATGTGTTCATGTGGTCAATGGGATAAACATCGTGTTTACGCTATATATATTACTTAGTCCTTGTGTCTGACTAAAATAGATTTATTAGAAACGAAATTATATCTCTGAGAAAATTAATAGAATACACAAGTAAACATGGGAAAAACACATTACGAACAAATCAAACTCTTGAATCAAAATCGTTTCCGAAAAAAATTATAAGAACACGGGTCCTTATATATAATTTAGATAATTTATTAAAGAATTTGAGAGAAATTTGTATCCTTGTAATCTATACAATGAGTGAGTTTAGTTTAATACTTAATTTAGAAATGGTGTAGATCGGTGTGTTTCCATCTAAGAATTTCTCATTTAAAAATCTATCTATTCGATTCTACTTTTCTTTTACTTCTATCATTCTTTTTTTTCTCCAATATTTTTTCCTCTTTCTTATACTTATAATTTAAAAGTAGGATTTGTTTTAGAATAACATTGTTGAAAATTTCATATTGACTAAAAATAAAAGAAATGTATAGTATATAAATGAATGTAAACTTCACTTAAAAGATTTATTATTTGTTTAACCTATCATGTGACTCAGACTACTTATCAATATTTATTCTTATGTTTATGAAATGTAAATGTTTAGAAATCCCACATGTATGTATATTGAATTAATTTATATATATAACTTAAAATTAAGATATAAATTATATATTTATTATACATTTTAATTATATAATATACATAATCTATTTAAATTAATTTTTTTTACTCAAAATTTGATTATATGATAATTTATTATATATGATCCATATACTAAAAAACTACTCCCCACAAAATTAAAGACAAATATCTTATATTGGAAGAATAATGCCAAAAAATACAAATATATTATACTATACTTTTTCATGTTTTTAAAAAAGGTAAAAGAAAAACGAGTTAACATTTTGAAGTTAAAAAGTTGGAATTGGATGGGTGAAGCACCTTGTAGAATTTATTTAGTAAATTTAGAGAAGAAGCTATTTAAATTATATAAAGTTAAAACACGGATACAAGTGGTTTATACAAGAGTAAACAAAAGAAAAAAAAATTTGTAGAGGTTTAAAGAATAGGTTACTAGGTTTGACCGCCTCCTTTCCCAACAAGTTTTGAAGAATTAAGAATTGGTATTACCGTCAAAATTAAACATAAGACAACTTGTAAAATTAATTAGATTATTAGATTAGGGTTCACACAACACAACCACTAATAACACAGATGCTCCATCTAATGCCTTTTTTCCCCTCCTCTTACACCCTGTCTCTTTCCATAGCTAACCAATACCAAAAATCACAAAAGTCAACCTTCCCACTTTCTTCCACGAATGGGAAGTTTTAGGGTTCTAAATTTAATTTAATTCCATTACATAAACATGCAATATTCTTTAGATTTTATTTGTGTTTAATTTGTCACGCTTCATTGTGAGTGGGAGAAAAATAATATCTAAAAATCAACTTGGAAGTAGGCATGACAATTTGACAAAAATGGTTTTTATAAGATTTTTGGTAACTTTTCCAAGTTGGATATCTCTACATATTTTACTATTCGATTTTGCACCTAAAAATATCCCCTCAAAAGCTCCTACGGTGAAACTCCTTTAATTTGGATTAAACTATTACATGGAATAAAACTTTTATTTTCAAATTTTGCATAAATGTGTGACTAAATCGATGTCAAACAATTTTGTCCCAATCTATGTTATTTTTTGTTTTATTTTGTAACATTGTTTTCCATTTGTTTGATTATTCAATCTCAAGTGTACATAAGAAATAGCACTCTTTTATTTCTCTGCTAACCTATGAGACTATGTGACAGCTATCATACTTTAAAAGCATTAATTTTTGTTGTCATAAAAAACAGAAAACTTATGTTTCACTGTTAGAATTTGTTGGAGTTCAAGATTACATCTCTCTCTTCTTGCCTCCTTAGGTTCCCACTCCAATTATGATAGAATCATAATAAGACTATAGTTAGTTTCTAAACAAATTTTTTACATTGTCAGTTATACCTTGTATAACAATAACTCTAAAAGCTGTATCAATAATGATTTTTAATTAATATATGGTTTTTCTTACATTAATAAAGAAATTTCATATTTTTTCGTTTGTGAAACGTTTTTAAGACAAACTTAATTATAATAATAATAAAAAAAACTTTATTATTATTGTCACCGTTATCAATTTAATACATTATTTTGCCACCATTATATTTTCATGGACGGCAACTTTGGTAGCGATTTGTCTTATACTAAAATACCATTTTATTTTGGTTTTGTAATGAATCAAAAAGCTGAAGAGGTGTTTGTGGAAGAAGCAAGACCCTATTCTGAAGGCAATCTACTGTACTAACAACATGATATTACTTATCTTCCAACCCCAGAAATCACATGCATGAATCTGTTCCTTGTTCATTCCCTCTTTGCATCATCAATAATTTGAACTAGTATAAACTACCTCGAGTTTTTAGTTATTTTTCATGTTGAAAGGGTGCTGATTGAAGCAGTAAAACAAGCCATTCTCTAGGTAGTTGTTTATTCCATCACTTCATCTTTTCTTGAAGCTTTCTTCCTTAGAATATTTGGCGATAGACTCTATCCAAATTTCCTTTATGTTTTGTTCCATTCTTGTATAAATATATTTAAGAATGTAATGTAAGTTGATGATGATGTTGATGATGATGGTTGGTGGCCACCGTGTGTCAATATTTTATTTCTATGTTTTGGGACTTAATCCCATTCTAACCGTTGAAAAATGAATGCAAAAAAAAAGAGTCATTGACTAAGTAAAATGTATTAGTTAACCTTAGCCATCTCGAGGCCGCGTTTGGTCTACCATCGTTTGTTGATTCAGTTTTGTCATCCTATCAAGCCTTTGCTTTCTCATTAAACCATGATTTCTATAGATTGATCCTCTTTGGTTATTTGCTCATCACCCAAAAGTTTCATCATTTCATTTCTGATCCAACAAAACAGAAACATTGAGTAATGGATCAACGACATAAAGTGATTCTTCTTCAGCTGCTTCTTTTCCAAGTTCTGCTTGTTGCATCACAGACAGACAGTCGAGATTGTAAGTTCAATTCTACTTTTTTCAAGTTTTGCACTATCTTTGCACTATGTTCTTTCACGTCTCATGAAAAAAGTGAGGAATATTTTCCAACTTTTTTGGGGGGCGTTCTTCCATATTCCAACAAGTGGCTAAACTCTCAACAGTTTGAAACTTTGCCTCAGTTCTATGCAAAGAGCACATCACAAATTACAGTGGACACAGAAAATAGAGAAATTTAATTTGTAAAACAAGGCTATAAAATATTTTTTTCAACCAAACGTGAAATAAGATGGATGGTGGATGGAGAGGGAGGAAAAAAAATATTTGTAAAACGGTGTTTAAAGAATTTACTGAAGGAGTAATATACTTCAAGAAAATACTGATATTGGGTTGTATTTTGTCTTCTGTCAATCTGAATGTGATGTAAGAAAAAAGCTGTTCGCTTTATGTATTAAAATTGAAAACATTTCGGTGTGATTAGTTCATTTGATTTCTGAAGTAGGAGAATGATTTGACTACAGAGGTTGCTTTCATAGTTTTCGCTTTTCATGGTAAATTGTGGTCTAGAGACAATGTGCAATCACTGAGAGAGGAGGTAGATTAATGAACACTAGGAATTTATGAAGCTTAGTTTGAAAATTCAATTTCTTTTGACAATTTTCAATGTAAATGGTATGGCTGTAGATTCTGCACTAAACTCCCTTACACAATCCTGGAGTAACAAGCCACAAAGTTGGGTGGGTCAAGATCCTTGCAGTGGCTGGGATGGAATTCGTTGCAGCAATACAAGAATCACCCAATTGTTAGTTCTTGGTTTCTTTAGCTTCTCCAAATTGATATGAAAACTTGTTTCATACATTCTATTGTTTAAATATAAAATATATCTGAATGGATTGCTATTATTTTCAGGAGAGTTCCAGGCTTGAATATTGGTGGCCAACTATCTTCTGCAATTGAATCTTTATCTGAACTAGACACTCTGTGCGTAATTCTTATATAACATTATATCTGTGTTTCTGAGCTGGTGGTGATTTGTTGGATAACATTCTTCTAAACTGAACTTATTGTTGTATACTTCACTATAGTCAAACTGAAGTATATAAACCAATTACAATTCCTATTTTACAAACTGGTTTTTAGAACTGAATTAGATTCAAAGTTGTATTTAAAGTGAAAACGGTATATGTTGTTTCTGTGGAAGCTCACTTAATAAGATGTTGTTTCTGTTCATGTAGGGATCTTTCTTACAACACAGGTTTGACGGGAACAATTCCAGCAGAAATTGGAAATATGAAAAACCTAAAATCCCTGTAAGCTAGGCACTTTATTTTCTATCAAATGATTTTCATACAAACCGAAATTTTCCCTTACAAAATTTAGGATGCTTTTTAACTGTTTTTCAGATCATTGGTTGGTTGTGGTTTCTCTGGTCCGATTCCAGATTCAATAGGATCTCTAACGCAGCTGACCTTTCTGTAAGGATTCCATCAGAGTTCATCTTTTTCGAATGTATCCAAAAATGATGTTTCATATAAAAATATGGAACATGTTATGCTAGGGGTGCACCCTTGATATAATAATGTTCAGTTCCTAAAAGTGTCTAACTTAATCTGGAACTTTAATGTTACTTTTTAATTGACTAATTCATGGTAAATTATGTGTTGCTTTTCATGCAGAGCATTGAACTCTAACAAGTTCAGTGGAAATATACCTCGCTCTCTTGGCAATCTAACAAATATCAATTGGCTTGATCTTGCTGAAAACGAGCTTGAAGGGACTATCCCTGTCTCTGATGACCAAGGACGACCAGGCCTTGACCTGCTCCTTAAGGCACAACACTTGTATGTCAATTCTCACTGTTAAATTTCACTTCATATCAACACATAACGTGGTTGGATATTTCCCAGTTCCCTAACATTATGTTCACTGATTGCAGCCATATGGGGAGCAATAAGCTCACTGGTACAATACCAGAAAAACTTTTCAACTCCAGTATGATTCTGGAACACGTGTAAGCTTCATTACATCTTGTACAGTTTCGAATTTTACAATTATATAATGGCTTGAGACAATCATTCAAATGAATTTTTGACCCTTGTACTCTTTTGCCAGGCTTTTTGACCACAATCAACTAGAGGGAAGTGTTCCTAGTTCCATTAGTTCTGTGGGGACATTGGAAGTTCTGTAAGTATATTTTAAACAGTGTCCAATGGTTACGGTCACAAATATTTTCCTTATATTTAATATTTTCTTTGGACCGCAGGCGCTTAGACAAGAATGGATTAACAGGGGGAGTGCCGACAACCTTAAGCAGACTCGGAAAACTAAGTGAGATGTAAGAAAATTAAAGAAACATGCACTATTTAACTTCATGTTTATATGAAAAAATGTCTCAGTTTTCCTATAGAATCAACTTTGCTAAGGCGAGGCATGGACTTTATTTTTGCAGCTATTTATCTCACAATAAGCTGAATGGCAGTTTGCCCGATTTTACTGGAATGAATAGTCTCACCTACGTGTAAGTATAAAACAGTGACACTTTTCATTCAACTTATTTCAACAAAAGTTTAACTCAGTAAAATTTAATCATGTTGCCAATTTTTTTTTTTCTCTCCACTCAAATTATACAACAGCATTCTACACTTGAGCATATGATTCATGCATGATACAAGATTTTTTACTTTTCGTCTTTTATGGAAAACTATCTGCAGGGACATGAGCGACAATGCTTTCAATTCCTCTAATATACCTTCATGGGTTTCAGGTCTGCCAGCACTGACAACAGTGTATGTTGTTCCTTCCTTCCCATTATTTGTTTCTGAATCTTTCCAATGACATTACTTCTTGAATAAGATACTCATTGTTGTGGTGAAAAAAAGAAAAATAGAAACAGGATTTCATTTTAGCTATGAATAAAACGAATGACATGTTCCTAAAAAGTGAGGCTTGAGCAAATGATGAATATGATTATTGAAATATGGTAACAGGATACTTGGGCAGAACCGGCTCGGTGGCACGCTAAATCTCAGTAGCTACAGCAAAAGTCTGCAACTCATAAATTTGGAGACTAATGAAATAACAGAGATTGACCCGCAAAACAATCTACCAAGTTTTGAAATAAGGCAAGCCTCATTATTTATGATATCCCTTTTTTCTCTATAAAAAAAATGTTCAGCCATTTGCATGGATTCAAAACTGAGGCAGTTGTTTTATGGTTTTGCAGACTAGCTAACAACCCAGTTTGTCGTGAAAGTGGATCTTCTCAGAATAGTTACTGCCAAGAAGCAGCACCAAATCCCTCATTTTATTCAACACCATCCAATAATTGTTCTCCTCCATCTTGCAGTTCTGATGATCAGATTGCCAGCCCAAATTGTATATGTGCATTTCCCTATACTGGACTTCTTATATCGAGAGCTCTTAGTTTCTCAAACTTCAGTGACGCAAGTTACTATAGGGAGCTTGAGCAGTCTCTGATGGATACTTTCCGAAACCAAAGCCTTCCAGTGGATTCAGTTGCTCTTAGTAACCCCATGAGAAATTCTACTTCTGATAACTTTGAATTGACTCTCCAAGTCTTCCCTTCGCAAAGCGATCGTTTCAATTCAACTGGAGTTTTATCCATTGCTTTTCTGCTTAGCAACCAAATTTATAAGCCCCCAGAGTTCTTCTCCCCATACATCTTCAAGGGTGCTAATTATGATTACACAGGAGGTGAGATGAACTACAAATACTGAACGCTTTGTCAGTCCTATTTTGCAGTGCCCTTTCTCCCTCTAACTCTCATTCTTTACGTCAATTAGGAGAACCAAAAGGATCAAAATCATCACATACCGGGATTATAGTTGGTGCTGTAGTAGCTGTTGTGGCCTTTATTGTACTAGCATCCCTTGCAGGGATGTATGCCATTCGCCAGAAAAGAAGAGCAGAAAGATCTGCAGGGTTGAACCCTTTTGGTAAGAAGTGACTGCTGCAGCCTTGGCCGAATTTTGTTCCTTGCAAGGACTTCTCAAGTAGTCTTTTACTGATTCAATGTAATTTTAAATGCAGCTAACTGGGAACAGAATAAGAATAGTGGCACTGCTCCTCAGTTGAAAGGAGGACGATGGTTTGCTTTTGATGACCTAAGGAAATACACCAACAACTTCTCAGAAACCAATACTATTGGATCTGGAGGCTATGGACAGGTTTTTTGCTAATGGCATCTTATGACTTTCCTTTTTTTTTTTTCTTATTTAAAAAACATCCTATTGTCCTACTCCTTTGATGTTCCTGAAAGAAATTCTCATATTTTCACTCTAGTGTCAGAAATAACCAAGTAATTTTCCCAAATAGTTATCTAATTAGTCCTCTTTCTCAAGGTCTACCAAGGAACTCTTCCCTCTGGGGAGTTGGTTGCTATCAAACGGGCTGCAAAAGAATCTATGCAGGGTGCTGTTGAGTTTAAAACCGAGATTGAACTTCTATCAAGGGTCCATCACAAGAATCTCGTTAGTCTTGTGGGTTTCTGTTTTGAGAAGGGTGAACAAATGCTGGTGTATGAGTACATTCCCAATGGCACTTTAATGGACAGTCTCTCAGGTACTTTCAATTCCTTCACCCTTCATATATGCCGTACTGTATGAGACTCAAATGTATGATGGGGATGACGTGACTACAAATTTTCATCTGTTAATTTATATTTCATTTCTTGACTATAAACAAGTAGGCTACTCATTTTCCCATTTCATTGTGAATCACCACAATTGGTCTTAGTGTCAATATTATTTAGCATTCGGTGGTGAATTATAAGCCTCATCAAACCAGTATCAATTACCAGATCAGAAAGAAATCCTTCACAATAAATGGGACCTGTTTAGATCCTGAATTTAATTCAAACTTAGAGATAAATAACACTGAACTTAATCCAATTTCAAGACTAGAAATCAGTGTCAGGAGACTCTGATAAGAATTTGCTGCGTTACCTTCTGCGGGACTGCAACTATTTACAACCTAAGGATTTGGGCTTTTGTTACACGAATATACTGTTATTACAACCAATTAAAAAAATTCAATTAAGCCAAAGTCCATCAAGTTTCCTGTTTCATTACTTAACTAATTTTCTTCACTTGACTTTACCAATACAGGAAAGTCTGGGATCTGGATGGATTGGATAAGGAGACTTAAAGTAGCATTAGGTGCAGCCAGGGGTCTGGCTTATCTTCATGAACTTGCTAACCCACCAATCATACACAGGGACATCAAATCTAGCAATATCTTACTTGATCATCACCTCAATGCAAAAGTTGCTGATTTTGGTCTCTCCAAACTTCTTGTTGATAGTGAAAGGGGCCATGTCACTACTCAAGTCAAAGGGACAATGGTTTGTATAGAATGCTATGACTCCTACTTTATGAACCAGCACACATCTTCGTTTAGAGTAGATAATAAATTTATAAGTTGCGAAACTTTAAATAATTTGAATGCTTCTCCACTTTTATAATTTGGTTTTGAACCTAATTCAATTCCAAAAGAAGTGAGGGTTGTTTCTGCTTTTATACTTTATCAGAGGTATATCTGATGGAAGCTTATTTCGTTGTTATTCTGCCAGGGATACTTGGATCCTGAATATTACATGACCCAGCAGTTGACAGAAAAGAGTGATGTTTATAGCTATGGAGTGCTAATGCTGGAACTAGCAACAGCAAGAAGGCCAATAGAGCAAGGAAAGTATATTGTAAGAGAAGTAATGAGGGTAATGGACACGTCAAAAGATTTATACAACCTTCATTCCATTCTAGACCCAACCATAATGAAAACAAGGCCAAAAGGTTTAGAAAAGTTTGTGATGTTGGCAATGAGGTGTGTCAAAGAATATGCAGCTGAGAGGCCTACAATGGCAGAGGTTGTAAAAGAGATTGAGAGCATAATCGAGCTTGTTGGATTGAACCCGAATTCTGAATCAGCTACAACATCAGAAACTTACGAGGAAGCAGGTGGAGGAAAAGCCCAACATCCTTACAGGGAAGAAGATTTTAGCTATAGTGGAATGTTTCCGTCAACAAGGGTAGAACCCCAATAGGCTTCGCTATATTTTTCTTTTGTAATTTTTTCCTCTCTTCAGATCGAATGCCTGAGATCTGCTGGTGCCAATTTTGGATTCGAATCCTTATATACGCAGGTGCTTTACAAAAAAACTTGCTTTCTAGAGAATGAAGGTTCAAGTTGAATTTTTAAATTGATTCTTGGAAGGTTGTATTTATATCTTTGTTCTTGTCATGTAAAATAGTTTGTGAATTGCAGTAATATTTGAATGAATGTAAGTAGTGAAGTATGATATTCAACGTTGAACGTTCAAAAGACAGCACAAATTTGTTTTTCTTTCCTTTTTCAGCAGTTTGATTATTGTGATCACTGAACTATGGACCCTAATCAACTAAAGACAACTTTGACAGAAGCCAAATACTAGCGTCATCTTCACCCATCCTTTCATCAAAACTCACCTTGTTTAAAAACAAGTTAATTTCAGTTCCTGATGATTTAATCTTCTCTCTCAAAATTTCTCTAATCTGAACAATTGTTAGTAGCTGATAATTTGTTATACTTTCTGTGTAACTCTGAGTAGCTGATAGTTTGTTAGTTTCTGGTAGTTACGCGTATCATGATACCTCTGTTTTTCTTTCATCAAAATCAGAACCTTTGTTGATCATTTCTATCCTCTTGTTTTTATATCACTTTTCTTTGTTATGCTATCAGAGCTGATCATTTCTTTAAGTCATTAATTTGTTCAAGAAAAAAATTGCTTACAGAAACAGTACTTTATAACACAAACCATTAACTTATCTAATTTAATGTGACATGTTCTAGCTTGTTTCAAGTAAAAATGGCTTAAATAATTTAATCAAAATCAATTGGTGCAATGAATACTTAATAAAATTTTACGAATGTACTGGTAATTTGAATGAAAGTGTTAAGTGATGGGTTTTATTTTTAATCTATGGAGACTAGACTTACTCAACATAAAATACTGGACACCATTTTTAACTCAAAAACAAAATCTGAACAGAATAAATAAATTTATGAATCTTTTATTTATTTTAACTCTGTAATTTATATCCACGTGAAATTTGGATTCACTCTTAAAATAGAATTAATAAATATGATTACTGGTGACAAACATTAGAATCCGAATCACACCAATAGTGAGAGACCGAAAGTATAATCTAATCGTAAAATAAAAATAATGATGAATACTTTGTTATACACATACACTTAATATCAATTTTTGTGGTTAACATTTGAAACTAACTAGGAGAGTAAATTGTTCAGAATAGCGGAATCCAGAAATAAGTACTTTTTATGTTACACCGATCGAAGTTGAGATTATATATGATGTAAAAAGTGTTGGTGCATTTGAGACGCAAAGTGAAAGGAAAACATTGGAGTGACAGCACAAGATGAGTGAGAATAAGCCCAAAACGCATTACCCTTCTCCTTCTCCTCCTCCTCCTTCTTCTTCAGGTTCTTCAGGTGGGATTCCCACTCCCAGCGATGATGGCCCAAAAAAGTTTCCGGGGCCGAAGAGCTATATCAACCCACCAGAGAAAGAGATTCCAGATGCTGCCACTCTGAGGGATCAATGGAGGTATGCCATCAGGCAGTACAGTAAATGGTACTCTCACGCTTGGGGCTCTGCCATTCTTGCTGGCACTGCCTTCTTTGCCCTTGGCTGGATCATCAAGGGAGAAAATCCCATACCCTCTTTCAACACCAACACTCCCTCTTCCTCTCAAAACGACAAAGACAACAACACTCCCCCATGATGTCCCTTACCTGCTTTTCAGGTCATTTCTCAACTTCCGTAAAATTGTCGTTTCAAGCTCTCGTTTTTGTTTTTCATTCTTTCTTAGTGTGCTTTTCTAGGAACCCTTTGATTTTATTTTTAATTGATATTTTGGGTGTTGGGAATTGTAGATAGAAGCTGAATTGGGAGAGTCGGGAAAATTATTAAAGTTCGTCTTTTATTAATCTGCTTCCATTGTTCAATTACGAGGGTTCTTGGTTGAATTAGCTCTAGAGTGTGATGTTAGGGCTAGAGAACTTGTGTAATGCTTTGATGGCACTGAAGTGTTAATTTTCCCCTATTAGAAAGTGAATTCGGAGTTATATCTGCCAATGTTTCTGATTTAAAGTGTCAGTAGTCGTGGTTTTTTGTTGTGGTCTATGAAGACAAAGGTTGTAATTGATGTTAAAAACACAAATCCAGCTGTGCAAGAAAGCTTTTTGTTTATGACACTGTATTGATTGATGAACGGTTGAACCTTAGCTTCCATGAGTGTAAAACTGTTGCAAACATGTCCCTTGAAGAGTATCTTGCGGTTTCTGGATTTATCCACCAATCACCATAACATATAACATTGTCGCTTAATTAAAGATGGCTTGGGAAGATTGCATCTTTGGCCATGCTTGGTTGGACTTAAATTGAACTGGTGAGAAATGATTTTGTATAATTCTCTTCGCCCTTTTGGGGCAGTAATGAAATGACATTGTTGTACGCTATTTTGCTATCTCCTTTTGAAACTTTCTCTACTTTGTGTTGTGTGTGTTACATGGATTGAGTTTGGTGCTTTGCTCCTCTGATGAAACCGTAGTTTTTTGAAGTCCAAATTTTTCATCATATTTTGTCACTCTTGATGTACAGTATCACAGATAATTTGCAGGCTGTTGTCAATTTGTTTACTGTTATTTTTGGTCTTCGATATTCTGTGGGTTGATTGAACTTGGCTGCATATTGTTTGCTGCATTTATATTCTGGCTGGAATTGAGCTCAATCATTAATATATCATAAATATTTTCATACTTTTAGTTTAACTGCATTTTGACCTTTATGTCTAAATATCCCTCTGATAAAATCTGTATGAACTGTTATATCGCATATCCCTGGAGCAAGTTTTTGGTACTTCTATACGTACTCCCTTTGTAGTATTATTATTCTTAGTCGGCCACTTTTCTTTTATTTCTACGTATACAGTAAAATAGGATTACATGTTAGTAGTGTTAAAAAATTTGCCCTTGTTTAACAGGTACGTTATAGAATAGAATGGAATAATAAACAGGAGAAATTGATAGACCATTGTTCTTCCTGTCTTACCGGTCTGTGAAAGTCTTCTTCACCGTACTAGGCGTGTCCCATTTTAACCAAATGTTCGAATTGAAAATAGTTGTTCAGTTAGAAGCCTGAAATACAGTGAATAAAAATTCAGACTGATGAGTCGGTAATGCAGGGAAAATTTGGGTTTCGCCTCCTTGCTTTCATGTTCGTTAGATTAGCTGCTCTTTGCATTCATAAAACAAATTTGTTGACATCTTGCCCAATATCACATCCTTTATTTGTTCATGAAAACATCCAACTGCAGGCACCAACCACTGGAATCAAGCCACACATGAACGGCTTTTAGTTAACAATGCCATGCACCTTGCTTCCAATGGTCTAATAAGGAAGTTTGATGTTTATAATCAAGTCTCTTATTTTGCTTCTCTTGAAATAGTTTTTGTCCCTGTTTTGATATGGATATAAGGCAAAAGATTATGTATATTGAAATGCTTTAGCTATGTAATTAATGTGAGGAAAAAGATTGTGCATATTCAATGCTTCATCCCGACTTGAAATTTATGGCCGATTATGTTACTCTGATGTTTTGTCGAGGAGAGATTTGACGTGAAGGAGTTGTGAACAATCCATATAAGAAATTAAAATACTACTTTCAACCTAAAAGCCTAAAGAAATAGGTTTATTGATTTTTTTTTTTACTTATTATATGTTGTTCAATTTAGAACACATTTGAATTCCAGATTATGTATGTATTTTTTTGTTTTGTATTCTAAAATACAAAAATTGAAGGGGTTGCAAATTGAAATTATGGAGGCGCAGGAAGAAATGACCTTCTTGCGAGCCTTGTAACCTAAAAAATCAAGCTCAACTCAGTTTTGAAGAAATAATGTGCAAATTGGAAAATGGCAATAGCTTCTTGCACCCTCACAATTACTAATTGCACCTCCTCAATAACATAAAAGGACTGAAACACCCTTCACTATTGTACCATGTTGCTGCGGTCGCTGTTACCGTTTCCATCATTTTCCCTGTCCCTAGTGCAGAGGAAAAAGAGAGGAAGAACGTTGCACAAGGAGGAGAGAAAATGAAAAAAAAAAAAAAAACTTAATCCTAAAATCTCTTTTTGAATCATATTTCAATTAGGGTTTAGGGTTCCGAAAAACTTGTTCTCAAATATATTATATATACGTTCTAAAAAAATTTGTTTCAGAAATTTTATTTTGGAATGCATGTGTCAAAAATCTTATTTTAGAAATGTTATTTCAAAAATTTCAGAAAGTTTGTTTCGAAAAGTTTCAAGCACATGAAATTCGGATGTCATTTTGATTTCAGGGAGTGCATGAAGCAAAAGCCTTGAAAAAAATCAGAATTAACTTTGAGAACATGTAAAAATGAATTTGGAAAGCATGAATCTGCAGGTCATGGAATGAAAAAATCCGATAAATCTGAAAATAGATAAGATAATACCTTGATGAAACAACAACCAAAATATTTCTTAACATTTGAAATCTATGAACATATCTGAAAGTTGAGATTGTAATTTTCTCCGGACAGCCATTTTCATGTTTTATGGCTGAACTCTACATAGGATATGAACAGAACATAGGGTTGAAGTAAAAAATAGATAGGTGTTTGGTGCATGGTCAAGCAGAACAGCATCCATTCTGCTTCTCATCTGATACATCATAACGAGAGCCAACCTTTATGGTCCGTCCTTTTGGTAATGCGGCTGGATCGTCACCGATTTCAAGGGTCTTGGTGCTCACAACATTGTAGATCTGTGTGAGCAGTTCTGTGAAGGCATTTTCAACGTTGGTGGAGTCAAGGGCAGAGGTTTCCATGAAAAAAGTTCTTTCCTGTTCTGCAAAAGTTTTAGCATCTTCCACGGAAACTGCTCGCAGATGGTGCAAGTCTGCTTTGTTCCCAACAACCATCACAACAATTTTGTTATCCGTGTGATCTCTCAGCTCCCTGAACCATCTCGCCACATTCTCAAATGTAACATGCCGTGTAACATCATATACCAACAAAGCACCAACAGCTCCTCGATAATATGCACTCGTGATCGATCGGTACCTGAGTAAACCAAAATTTTATCATAATCTTTACTCATCTCGAATTCAAAATTAGGTTCTTGCTATGTCTAACTGTTCATCATGTTTCTAATTACAATGATAAAAGTTGAAGTTCACCTTTCCTGGCCAGCAGTGTCCCAAATCTGAGCTTTGACAACCTTATCATCCACCGTTATGCTTCTGGTTGCAAACTCAACCCCAATGGTGGACTTCGATAAAACGCAGAATTCATTCTTGGTGAACCTCGACAAAATGTTGGATTTTCCCACGCCAGAGTCCCCAATCAGCACAACCTTGAATAGGTAATCGTAATCCTCATCAGCTCTATAAGTCCCCATTAGCCACTACACGCACACCCTTTTTTCTCTTTGGAATTTGCTGCAGACAAAATCAAGGAAAAAAAAAAGAAGTGATTTTGATATGCCCCTTCTATCGGATATTCAAATGGGTTGCGGCGAATCTATATTTATTATCAAAGAAAGATACTTTGTTTTAAAATCCAGATTTGCAACAACTCTTGGTAAAAATGACAAACTGTAAAATGACAAACACAACTCCATTTTTCCAACTGTTTCCTTTTTTTTTTATCCTAGTTGCTACACTGTCATTCAGATTTAGTTTCTTTTTTATCTGGAGACCGTTTTGTTTAAATAGTATTTTTCTTTATTTGATGACTAATTTGCTGTCAAACTTTTAATGGAAAAAAGAAAGTGTCTTGTTATCATCTTCAATGACAGAATTGTATAAGTGTATGAATATGATTATTTAATTGCTTTATATTATATAAGAGTTTACATGGTCAAATAATCTCATCATTCGATTTAATTCAAAATCGATTAAACTGAGATTTTACTAAATCTCATCAAAATCTCTTCAGAATTATGCATGGGTGGGACGAGTTTTGTAAATTGAATTCAGGTTTAACTTAAGTAGACCAAAATTATGAAATAATAACGATAATAATTTAAGAAACAAATTCCTTAATAGTTAAAATTTGATGGTTATTTTTAGAGATCAATTAAATTTTAATTCACAAACAAATAATAATCTTTTATTTATAATAAAAAATATTTTAGATATTAATTATTTTTAATTTATAAATTGGTATAGATTAATTACTTTTTCTTCCTATTAATAATTTTGATGGAATCAATGTGTTTATGTTGAAATATAGTTGTCTAAAAAGTTCCTATATTAAAATAATTTTATTTATCATTTTTATAGAATTTAAATTGTTGTTTTCAATCTTTATGAAAATTTTAATTTCTGTAAAAAAAAAATTTCACCCTTCTAAAATTTAAAATAATTCATTTAGTTCTTAACCTTGGTTTTGATACCAACAAATAAATATATTTTATACAACTTTTTCACTTTAAATCTCATTTATTGTCTAAAGTTTACTTTCTCATCTTAAATCGTCACTGTATTGTATTTTCTAAATTTCGTAATTTCCTTACTCCTAGATCTCGTTTTTTTCTCTAAACTCTGTTTTTATTTTAATTTAGTAGCATTTTGTTTTACTGTTTTGATATTTGATTGAATATACATGTTTTTCCTTAGTTCTTATACTTGTTAAAACGTCTAAAATATTGATGATATTGGGAGATCGATTTCATTGTTGAATGGCAATAATTTGGTAATAAATGGTGATTTTTATTGAAATTAAATCAAGTGTTTATGTCATCTTATTCCCATGTAATAAACGAAAGAGAGTTTTATATTCTAAATTTCACGAATACAAATTTATATATCTTTTAGAACCAAAGTAAGAAATTATGTTTTTGAAAATATTTTTCACCCTCAAATTATAAACTCAACTTACTTTACAATAAAACATATTTTTTCTTAATAAAATGAAGAATCTATCTCAACTCAACTAATTTCAAGTTTTCTTTATTATAATTTGAATAATTGTTTGCTCAAACTCGACTCAATTTGACCAATTTAAAACCATAAATTATGAATTTACTTAGGATTTTTCACTCCAACATGGATATTCCTTTTACAACTACCGCTGCTAATGTTTATAGAGAGGTATATATGTATGCATCATTGTATATCTGAAAGATGCGGCAACTTTTATTCCAATCCTTTGAAATAAAA
>Ga0214542_1005954_pt1 | contig 22701 bp, 9 predicted proteins | sample CNSS1metaG_FD_160096 | JGI IMG/M metagenome (GOLD analysis project Ga0214542, IMG submission 160096) | Root nodule microbial communities from cowpea collected in UCLA plant growth center, Los Angeles, California, USA - CNSS1 | ecosystem: Host-associated > Plants > Roots > Nodule | place: USA...
ACAAAAAAAATGGACAGATGAACGACAAATCTCAGATGCATGTCTTTGTAAGCGTTAGTTGAAGCCTGTAAACAAAAAAAATGAACAGAAGAAGATGAACAGAACAAAGCTCAAAAAAAAAAAAGATGAACTGGATCAAAAGAAGAAGATGAACAAAAGATGAGAAGGCGGTGCCAGAGAGAATGAGAAAGAGAGAGAAAGAAAGAAGAAAGAAGGCGGTGAACAAAGCAAAGAAAAAAAAGAAGATGAACTGGATCAAAAGAAGAAGATGAACAGAAGAAGATGAGAAAGCAGTGCCAGAGAGAACGAGAAAGAGAGAGATAGAAGAAAGAAGGCGGTATGAGAAAGAGAGAGAAAGAATTGAGACAATGGAAGGTGAGAAGACTGAGGAAGAGAGAGAAAGAAATTTTAATTAAAAGTTTCGGATTTGAATTTCTTTTCCATTTTTTTTTCTAACTTCAAAATGCTGAGAGATTGATACATCAATGTTTTTACCTTTTGTAGATAAAAATTTGAATTTAGAAGTAGGTCAGATATATTATTCAATTGAAAAACTTACCTTTTGTTAGTTCCCAATTGTATATAGTATTAGATACAAACAGTACCACCTATACAGGCTCCGTTACTGATTTAAACGGTGTTACAGAAAAGAATCAAATAAAACACGAATGAATTGTGAAAATAAGGATTATTTTAAACATTCAGTAACAATGAGGACCATTTTAACAAACGAAAATGAGAACGAAAAAAATATTTAAACCTTTATTTTAAAAGCATCTCTTTTAAAATTATGCACATATCCCTTTACGCTTCAGAAGCACATGACATGTACCTCTTTCACATTACACAGAGATCTCGGAGAGAGGTAATTATAATAATGAACGAAGTAGAAAGTATAATACAATTTAGAAGAACATCGAACGCCTCAATTAATTTTTAATCAATTTATATACCGTTATATCAATATCATTTTGTTGTAATTATTAAACAAGCATTTTTTTTTTCATTTATATTGACTTCGAATTAGCGTATCTAAACTCGTGAAAAATGTGAAAAGTCATCTAATTTTCAACAATTCAGTCATTTATTGGTTATCTAATTTTATAATTTAAGCTGTGACAAATTATTACCATAAGACCGAAGCAATAGTGTAAAACTCAAACTACATCTCAGAAGCATTTTGCAGTCATAACAATTACGGTTGTCACATTGTTTAAACCCTAGTTAGAGTTAAATGTTTTTTCCCCGACTCTATCTATTTTTATTTTTATCCATGTCATTTTATTCTTATTTTTATGTCCGTGTAGTTTAAAATTGTTTCTGGTTTCTGCTAAAATTGGTCAAGTGACGGACGATGATGACATCAAAATATATCATTAGATTTAAAATAAAAATTGACATATTTGAATAAATTAAAGACAAAGTGATATATTTGTGAGGACAAACATAAAAGTAAAATTACATTGAAGACTAAAAGAGCTATTTTTTATTAGCCATTCCAATTTAGTGATTTAAGAAACTGTCAGAAATATTTTTATTTCTGTTAATTATTTTTAGCCGCCACAACTTTTTTATATTATTTTGAATTTAATTTTTATTTTTCACAATGTTTAAATACTATTTTGTTTCTTGTTTTAGTCAAGTTTTTTTAATTTGGTATGTATTTTGTTAAATTGTGTTCAATTTTGTCCTTTTTCTCAACACCGTTTAAATCTATAACACAACATTGTATAAAGTGACATTGTTTGTAAGGCTCAGTTTTTTTTGTCCTAATATTTTAAGGGTTGCCTTACAACTGTTGGGCCTAAAGGTTGGCCCAAAGGATAAAAACCACTCATAGTCTGCCCTAACTCACACTTTCCACTCATTTCAGAGAACCTTGAACTACAGTCGTCAACCTCTCTGCTAGGGTTTGCTTCCACTGTTGCGTTGAGCTAAGAGGACTCGTTGCTCCACGTAAGTATCCCTTTCTAGTTCATGCTGGTCCCCCTTTAATCACCTTTCATATTCCTAGCTAGGATCCTCTTTTAACCCCATCTACTGGTTCTGTTCCACCTTTATTTCAGCCCTGTAGTTCATCCCTAGAGTTGTTGTGCTCGTGGTCGTGCCATCAGGGTCCTTGCTAAACCTTTTTCCAGGTACGGGGAAGTTAGGGTTTTGGGTCTTGAATGATTTTTGGCTGATTTAGAGTTTGTTGGGTGTTGTATGAACTATATGATTGTGTTGAATGTGTGAACTGCCTTGTACTGTTATTTGGGTGCGAACATGTGACTATTGTAGGAGAAATAGTGGCGAGATCTATTACTCTCGCCCAAACGAGACTAACTTGCCCAGGCGAGACTTGTAGGAGCAAACTAGGGGTTTCGCGAACTCTCACTCAGGTGGAGAGCTATGGTTTTGAGCGAGGCACTGTCTCGCTCAGGCGAGAGCCACTTGCCTAAGCGAGGAGGAGTGAAAGCTTTGGGACGCTGCTGTGGTTTAGCCCAAGCGAGGGACCTCATTGTTGGGCGAGAGGTTGTCTCGCTCAGGCGAGGCAGGGCTCGCCTAAGCGAGCCTGCGAGAACCTCCCAGCACTGATCACGATCTCGCCTAAGCGAGGGTTTACCACCTATGCGAGAGCACCCCTCTTGCCTGAGCGAGGGCTCTTGGCTTGAGCGAGATCCGCTACAGGTTGTGTGTTTTCTTCAATTGGTAATTGGATGGTTTGATTTATGAGCTATTCTGTATGATGCATGAGGCTTGTGAAATGAAATGCATGGTATGATTTGTGGTTATAAATTGGATAGATGTGATGGAGGGATCTTGGCATGTGAAACTAATGAGTGGGTTAGAAATTAAAGAGGCATGGTATTGGTATGAGATGAGGCCCTATACTCATGGATTTGAGAATGACCAGTGGTATGGATTCAACATGTGGTACGAATGAGAATTGATTTCAGAGGTTGGTATGATATTATGAGCATGATAAGTGTTTCTTGTTGTTGGTTTGTGTTTGGTCTGTGGTCAGTGCGTAATCCCTTGGAATCTCTAGGTGAGATTTCAAGGTCGTGCTTCAGTGGTCGGGACGTAATTCCATGGCCCCTGTTAGTGGGTGTCCATGGTGGTGCCCCATCTATATGGTCTGGTAAGGATTCAAGGTAAGGTTGCATCCTGACACCCTAAGGAGTCAGTTAGTCTCACTTAGAACGGACTGACTCTTGTGGTGAGAGTAGTAGAAGGCCTGAAACTCATTAAGGGCTAACTGTAAGATCCGCAGAATTTAATTAATTAAATAAATAATTAATTAATAAATGCGGGTAGGTAGTGCATTTATGACATTAAATTCTGTTATGTATGATGTGGAAAAGTATTAGCTCAAATGGTTGAGAGTACTTTGATTGTGTGAGAGGACTTAAGTTCGAGTCCTAAGTATGCCAATTGTGTGTTATTTAGTTATTATTGTTTTAATAATATGTTGGGCCACATTTCGTATGAGATAATGCTTGAATTGTGTGTGTAAACAAGAAACATGAGTTGGCCTGATGGTTTAGTAGTGATTTGGCTTTGGCATGGTGTGGGTTCGAACCTTTGTGGACTCAAATTTAACTTTCTTTTTGCTAAAAGTTAGTGTGGCGGGCGTTGGTGTTCTCGGAAAGGTTCCCAAATTCAAGTTTTAAGCGATGAAATTCCAGGTTAGGGGAGCTGAACCCGAAATTCTATCTTAGTTGCATTGTTTTGATTGATTTTGATGAAGCTGTGCTTGAATTTCGTGTTGCGCATGAGGGAAATTGGGGTTGTGGGTTTTGGGTACTGTTTCATTGGAATTTGACCTAGATGTATGTATATATTGGGGTTGTGTTCGGTATATTCTGTGATTATGCAAGGTTAAGGTGGTTGTGGCATATTTTCGAGTCCAAATCTGCTCATATGTCTAATGAAATGGTGCTGAATGAATTGGTATGTTTTGATTCGTGTTTAGAGTCTCTGGTGTAGTGTGTGTGTGCGTGAATTAGTGCCAAAACCTGCAATTCTCGCTCAGACGAGCTAGGCTCGCCTTGGCGAGACATGCAGGGACTCAAAAACCTCTCTATGCTCGAGCAATTCGCTCAGGTGAGGCGATTTGATCTTGGGCGACATACCATCTTGCTCAAGTGAGTGTGACTTGCCCAAGTGAGAATCTGTGTGTGACTCGAGTGTGTTGTTTGCGCATCTCACGCAGGCGGGGTTTGTTTCTTAGGCGAAAATGCGTCTCGCTAAGGCAGGAGTCTCTCGCCTAAGCAAGAGTTTGAAGAGCATTCTGATGGGGGTTTAACTCGCAGCCCAAGCGAGAGATGAGAGTTGTTGGGCAAAACGTGAACTGGCCCAAGCGAGTGTGACTCGCCTAAGCGAGGGTTCGTGGTTGGTTTTGTGTATGGTGTTCGCTCAGGCGAGGTAACCTAGCCTAAGCGAGATGAACTGGAATGCTTAAGTGAGAGATGGAAATTTAAGCCCAAGGATGGATGAATGATAGGTTTAGAAGCAATAAATTTGTAGTATTGGATTGATTGAAGTTTGAATGGTGATGTGTGATCTATAAGGCTTCTAAGATAGCTCAATGGTGAGTTTGTTGGTGTTCCATGGGTTGTGACCCGGAACGTATCATTGAGTTGTGGCTCAGGATAAGGGTTAAGCACGTGGCATTCTATGGGTTGTGGCCCAAAATGACTTCCTTTGAGTTGTGGCTCAGGATAGCGAATGAACACGAGGAACCTTGAGTTGTGGCTCGGGTTGGCGAGTGTTCCGGTGTGAGTGTGCTGGTTGTGGCCAGTACGAATGGGTCCGGATGGATTGCCCTCCTCAGTGATTCACTGACAAGTTTGGTAATCCTGGGACGTTACGGACTATGTTCGTATTTGGGAACTCCACCTGGCGTTACGGTGTATGATCCGTAACATGGTTTCTGCACGTGCTCTATCAGTTGTGGCCAATAGGTGTGGCAGCAAGGCGCCTTGAGATACTTAATAGAAGATGAGAACACTGCTAACATGGTTGTGGCCATGTGGACGAACTAGAATGAGTTTCCCTGATGTACATTAATATACATGGTGGTGGCCATGTGGAGGGAAGGTAACGAGTCTTCCATGAGGCACATCGCTGTACATGGTAGTGGCCATGTGATGGGAATGGAGCAAGTGCTGTGGGAAATGAAAGGATATTATATTTGGTTGTGGCCATGCGGTATAGGGAAGAGTTTGTGTCTTTGATGTATCATTTTTTATCGATTATACATGTATATATGTGTTTGGTATATTTATATGTGTTTCATCTGTTAGCTCACCCTATCTGCTTGTGTTTGGCGATGATCATGTACGCGGTACACGTGAGTAGGTGATGATGCAGGTGGAGCTGGTGAGGCTTAGCTGCGGAGAGGGGATGATTGTGGGATCTTTTTCTTTATGTTTTCTTGGTTTTTTTTGAAATAGGTTGTACAGGCTCATGGAATATTTTGATTACTCTTGCAGTTTTGTATTTATGGACTTTTTGGTAAATTAATAAAGTTTTAAATTTCCCGTGTTTTGGGAAATGAGGTTTTATTAATTATTATGTAATTAATTCCTTTGTTTTATTTTATTAAATTCATAATATCCTAACGGGATGTTACACTAACCTTGTGTGTGTGGGAATGATTCATTGTAACACTTGTAACACAGCTCGGGGGTGAGCAGAGGTATTCACCACAAGTGCAAGCATCCGCTGAATCCGACCAGACTATATGTATCCGGATGAGTCAAGTCAGAGTCTAGTGTATTGTTTGAGAAGTCAGAACATGTTTGGATGATATATAAAATGCTTGGATTGTGTAATGGCATGCTGCTATTTGATGAACTATTTTACTCTAGCTTACCTTGTTTGTTTGTCTGGTTGTCTTGTATGTGGCTCTTCTCTTTTGCGATGATCATCAATTTATTGATGGGAGCAGATGCGAGAGGTCCTCGCGGTCAACAGAAGAACGGTGACTCCGCTGCTTAGCCATCTAGGCTGGATTTTTCTACTCTGGGCTTTCTTTTAGGGCCACGGCCCATGTATTGGCTGCCCTTTAAACTTCCATTTTAATTCTGTTAAATTTCTGTATCTGGTTTAGTTTGGCATCATTGTATGCCTTGGATTATTGTAAGGCGTTATGTGGAAACTCTAAGACTGCGCTACTATACTATTTTGGTGTGGCGTTTCCTTTAATTACGATTATTAATTAAATGGGGTGTTACATTGTTTGTGTTACGTGGATAGTTTTTTATTACATGGCACTCTAATGAATGTAGTTGTTGCAATGATGACTATATTTTGAAATGAAATTGGGGATAAAAGGGGAATTAGGGTTTGGGAGATAAAGTGGTATGGGTTTTGTCATGACATGATTTAAATGAAGTTGTTGGCTATTGTCATGGACATTTAGAGAGTTGAGATAATAGTTAGGTTGGTTGTGTTACAGAAGTTGACAAAGACGACGATGAGGGTGGCGAAGTGGAGGTTCAGGGCGTGATGAAGTTAAGAGTTAGAAGGCTCAAGTGGTGATGAAGTTGAGTCTCAAGGGTGATGAAGTTAAGGGTCAAGGATGATGAAAAGGACTAAATTAACATTATTTAACTAAACAAAGACTAAATTGAACATTATTTAACTAAAATAAGAACTAAATTGAACAAAACACAAAAATTCATAATTTAATTTAGTCATTCATTGGTACATTTGTTTCATGGCCATTGTAGGATAACTTATAAGACACATTTGTTTCATGACACTATGAACTTTTGTTTCCAAGTTTGAACTCTAAATGGCCATCAACCGACCTTTTTACACCTATAAACCAATCAAAGAGTACTACAAATAAAATTAAATTGTTTTAATTTTATGGCTGAAATTATAATCACCAAATGTCAATATGATCACCAAATTCAGAACTGAGAACACTATTTGTTGCCACTATAAGAAAATGCTTCATTAGCAACCAATTTTAGTGACCAAAAGTTGTTAGTCACTATAGTGACTAATTTTGATACAATTCATAAAGTAAAAAATTATTGGTTACTAAAATAGTCACTGTTATGAATAAAAAAAATATAATTGGTCACTAAATTGGTTTTTAAAATTAGCTACAATGGTTTTTGCTACCAAAGGAAATTAGTCACTAAAAATTAGCTACCTAGGTTTTGACTACCAAAGTGACTTAGTTTTTAAATTGGTCTCTAATTAAATAATGACTAATTTAGTAACCCATTATAATTTTTTATTTATAACCGTGACTATTTTAGTAACCAATAATTTTTTATTTTTTAAATTGGTATCTAAATTGGTCACTATAGTAACTTATCACTTTTAGTCACTAAACTTATTTAGGCTTAATTACTCGAATCATACCCATTTTGGTTCGAAAATTTCAAAATGGTACCCACTTTGAACTTTGTCTGAATTTAATACCCAATTTTGATTATTGCATCAATGTAGTACCCTCCGTTAAGTCTTCACAAACAACGTTAACTACCTTGCCATATGTCAGCCTCTTGATTTTTGAATTTTTTTAATTTTTAATTTTTTTTTTGAATTTTTTTCTTAAATTTTTTTTTGTCACGTGTCAAATCCTTGATGTGACACGTGGTAAGGTATCGCCACGTGGCAAGGTACATGCCAAATGTCATTGTCTTCATTTCAACTTAGTTCTCAGATCACTAGTGCAATTTGTTGCTTTTACATCGCCTTATAGGCCTCGGTTATTGCAGAACCGAAGCATATAAGGACGCAGTGGCATTTTTGTAATTTTTTGAACTTTTTTGCCTCGGGTCAAAAGTCAACCGAAGCCTATAGGGACTTTTCTGCCTCGGTTAAAAGGCAACCGAAGCCTATAAGGCACCAGAGTACCTCAAAATTTCAAAAATGCCATTGGCAGCAGAGTTTTTGGCCTCGGGTGGAATAGGACCGAGGCAGTATGCACTTTAGGCCTCGATTATTAATTGAACCGAGGCCATATGTCTGATTTAGGTCCCCAAATCGTGAATCGCAACACTGTTCCTCTTCATCCCCAAATCAAACCTCTGTTGCGCGATTCAGAGCCACCACAACGTGTTGCGCGTTTTGCTCATTGTAGGTGCTTGGTGGCGCGATTAGGGTTTCTATGACCATCAAGATGATGTTTCAAGGTGTAAGTGATTTCAATGGTAGCTCGCAGTGAGGCTGAACTCGCGATGCAGGCGCTGACATGTTCGTTCTCGCGACGACGATTTTCGATATGCTCGTGTTGCAGAGGTGGTTTGTCACGATATTCGCGTCGACAATGCTATTGTCGTTCGTGTTCTGCTGCAGGTTGGTTGATTCCATGGTGGTTGAATGGACTGGTGCGAGGCTGCGGTGGTCGATAAAACTGTATATGGTAGTAGCGTGAAGAAGATGGTCGTTAGGGTTCAAAAACTGCAGATTGTGCTTTGGCTTCGGTTCGCACACCTGAGGCCAAAAGTCATGCCCTTTTGATCTCACCCTAATATGCCTCGATTATGGAACCAGGGCAAAAATACAAAAAATAATCGGTGCCAAAAGTCCTTACTGCACTAATGGATGTGTCTATTTGTTTCAATTTAGTACCCATATATGTTTATTTGTTTCAATTTAGTACCCAATTTATTTGTTTAAATTTTGTCTGAATATCTTTTTACAAAATAGAGAAATATTGTGTCTCCCTCAAGACCAAATTTATTATTTATATAAATGTTATATTTATATTTGTTATTAAAAATGACTTACAAATACGTTATTCATGACTTTTACCATTAACTTTAATATAAATTTCAATACTTAATTTTATAACTCATTTTTAGTAACAAATATCAATATAACATTTATATAAATAACAAATTTTTTCTTAAGAGAGATACAATATTTCTCCATTTAAAAAAAATATTTGAATAAAATTCAAACAAATAAATTGGGTACTAAATTGAAACAAATAGACATATATGAGGACTAAGTTGAAATGAAAATAATGACACTTGGAACATACCTTGCCACGTGGTGATACCTTGTCACGTGTCACTGACAATTCCACATGTCACATCAAGAATTTGACACGTGGCAAATTTTTTTTTTTTTTAAAAAATTCAAAAAAAAAATAAAAATTAAAAAAAAATTAAAAAAAATTAAAAAATCCAGAGGCTGACACGTGGCAAGGTAATTAACACCGTTTGTGAAGACTTAACGGAGGGTACTATATTGATGCAATAATCAAAATTAGGTACTAAATTGAGACAAAGTTCAAAGTGAGTACCATTTTGAAATTTTCGAACCAAAATGGATATGATCTGAGTAATTAAACCAATTATTTACTAATAAATCGTTTTCTTGTAGTTTAAGAAGTCCCACCTACCTCAACTCTTATTGTAGTTTGCATATATGTTGGGAAACTTTACTATACTTTAATATGTTTTAAGATGACACTATCCATACAATTATTTTCATCTAGAAATCATTTAATAGAATCTTTGCTATACCAATATTGATTATTAAAGACAAATAAACCATTTATTTAACCATGCAATTAGTCATGTACAAGTCCAAGAGGTTCTGTTTAAACTTTTGCCATCTATATTTGCTCCTTTGCTCTGCGAAGCTTCACAACTAAGCTCAAAACAAGAATCATGAATTTGATTACTATGTATCAATCATGGTTTTCTACTAAAGAAATTTATTCATGGATAATCAATTTGATAGAAATTTAAAATTGATTCTCACCATAGAAGTAAAATAGTTTAGTGAATGTGATATTTAAACCTGTAGGATCCATCAAACAATTGAACATATACCTGTAAAAAGAGAAAATCAATTCCAGGTCATTTATATGATGAATGTACCATGTTTCGTCGTAGATGAAGCTGATGAAGAGAAAAGGAAGACACACTGCTGGAAGCTCCTCGTTGCCGGTGCAGAGAGAGGAAAGACGCCGCCGACTAAGGCTGTGAGTTCGTAATCACCAGAGTGAAAAAAAGGAAAGATGCCGTTGGCTAGGGCTGCAAGTTCCTCGTCGCCGGTGAAGAGAAAGGCGACAACACCGCTGGACGAGAGGTACCTCCTCGCCGTGCGTTGGTTGGTGGAGAATTGGGGACGAAGAATCGCGATTTTAAAAGAAAGAGGGAAAGAATGCGATGTTGAGTTGTTCAGTCATGGTTTAGAAACTGATGGAGTATGGAACCAATGTGAGAAAATTTGATTGATAAGAAATGGCACGATAACAAACCAGTTTGAAATTTTTGAGAAAGAGTTCAAAATTCAAAGTTACGAAGTAAATTAATTCACATTATTAAAATAAAAATATTTAAATAATATAAATTTTGTAACGGTTTAAATAACTGACAAAAAAGTTTTTCATTTTTTAACGGTCTAGTATAACAGTCAGAAAAACATATTGACAGTAAAAATTATATTTTTTTGTAGTGTCACTTTTGTTGCTTTTAGTTTTTAAAGGTGTGATAATACTCTCGCTGGCCTCGTTATGTTCCATCATCATCGTTATTATTACACAAAAAGTAAGGAGAGCGAAGAGTAATGAAAAATCATAAATTAAATTAGAATGTGTTAATTTAATTCAATAATGGATAACACTCATATAATGTTGAACCAAACATAGAAACTAATAGGCAACAAATCATAACACATTTTAAATTGAATTTACCTTAATTCCTGAAAATCAACTCTTTTTATTTCTTGATACAATATTGATGATGGTAAAAGAGGAAAAAGTTTACAAAAATAACAACTAGATAGGAAATAGAATAAACAACTCAATGACATTACATTTCTTAACTATAGACTACTACTTAGTACATATTTGTGGGTATCCGCGGATAAAATCCATAACGTATAGTTGGTACCCGCGAATAGCGGGTTACGAGTATTTTAATATCCGCTTATAAACGGATCGGATGCGAATATCATACTATCCGTACCCGCATGTACATGTTATTCGTAAAAAATTAAAATTAAAATTAAATTTATGTTTTATTAAGCTAAATTTAATTAAAATTAAAATTATATTTATATTTATATTTTATTAGATTAAATTAAATTAAATTAATATTTTATTTTACATTATTTTTGTAATTTTACTTAAATTTAATTTTAAATATTTATGAAATATACTTTTTTAAATATTTGATGGTATCCATGATACCCACGAATTTTAAAATACATGAATATTTTTAGACGGGTACCCACACAAAAGTGAGGCTGATATCGTGTGAATTTTTTTTGCAGGTCAAGTTGCAGTAGATACTATACATGTCCGACCCGTTGCCATCCCTAATCAGTACAATCCAAGAAACTGTGCAAATAAATAAACTATAACAAAGGACACTGTACTAAAGCTTAAATAATTTCCTTTAATTGCTCTTTGTGGATCAAAACAAACGGTAAACATTTTTCTTCCCCAGTTTGAAAAACACTAATATTCTGTGCAACCCTATATCCTTACCAATTTGTGACTCTTTGTTGTTTGCAACTGCCAACTCTAAACCCCCGATTTGCTTGTTACTGTTTTAAACTCGATTGTGCATTAAATTATTGCAAACTGTAGAATATGATTCACATGGCTGGATCATCAGATAACATCTTTTAGGTTCATATTCATGTAAACATACTTCATCTAAAATTAGTTTTGCTGCATCGGACAGAGGGCCTAGTTTATGTCATAAAAGTACTGAATTAGGTGCCTATAGTTTTGAAAGTGATGCAAGAAATGTAAGTGAGGATAAACAAGAACTAATGAATGTGATGCAACCAACTTTGTACAACCAATAAGAATGCGAGGAGTGAGAAACATGGCAAAATAAACATTAGATTTCTTAACTATAAACTACTACTCAACAGAGAACAAAAAACAATGCAATGAGTTAAATTGTAAACAAGGACACTAGATTTTATTCCATAACTCAGGGAATCCTGCTCTGTTCTCAAAGAAGAACATTAACTTACGACCAGTCACACATTACCATTTTTTTAATAATTTTCTTTAAGATATGGTCCTTTGGCAGACTCCATTTCCATACCACTTAGCAGATAGGCAACTGTGTTTTTGACCACCAATTTGTGACCAAAAGTCACAAAAATCTCCACTTTGTCTCTAGATCCTAAATTTGATATTATGCCATGCCAATCTTCCTCATTAAAAGAAAATACTGTGTCACGCTTGTGAATCTGGAATGTGCACTTTGTGTAATTCACAATCAAGACACTTGTAAGACATTCAGTTGCCACGATTCCAGGGCTTGATAAATAAACAACACACAAAATCATTCCCTTCGTGTCACAATTATGAGGCATAGTGAAAGAAGCAGAATGTCCCTCACCCATATGAGCCAACCAGTATGGATAATTGTCATTTGGAAGAGAAACATCCCAAGACTCACTGCATGCCAATCTCTGTATCAGCATATCAAAGGCTTAGTCATCTATATAATAATTCTTTTGTCATTCCAAATTACAATCTATTCTTGGAATCAGTCACCACAATAATCTTCAATGGGTCTACCGTATAAAAAATATGGATGAGATGGATGTTTGTTGTGCCAACTATTCCTTTTAGTTTCAATCTCGATAAGCAATGGGAAACACAAAAATAAGCTTTTTGATCAAATTACAATGTAATACACAAATCAACTTATACTTTCACTATAATTTTACTATCAATGGGAATCTAACAAACATGGTTCATGTGTAGCATGATCATTAAAGTCAAATATTTTTAAATGAAGCATTCTACTATAGAAACGACTGGTGCAAAAAGATGAGTTTTGTGGTTTCCTTTAAATACTGTATTAGGATCATTATTTCATGTTGTCTTATGTAATAGCTAAAGTGAATGGTGAAGGTATGTACACAAAGGTAAGAGTTAGAGAAGGAACCTCAGAAACGCTATCGCTGAGAGTGTTGAGGAATTCATTGTAACATCCAACACCAATCAAAGAAAACCTCAACTGATGCTTTGAAATTCTTGACTCTATAATATTTAGGTCGTATTCAGCTAGAATTATTTTCACTTGCTGAGACAGTTGAAAGGCTGTGTCACATTGAACCAAAACACTTCTAACATTCGCAAGGCCGCTATGCAATGGCACAAGGTCACGCCAATTATTATTCTCCATATCCATGCTAAACGTACTAATATAAGATTGTGGATTCATTATTGGTGACATCCAAGATCGAATGATTGAAGGAAAAATATTATGTGGCAGTCCTTCAAATCCACGTAGGGATATATATCCAATGCTTTTTGAACTTATAACTGAATAGGGCACTTGTTTCACAACTGTATTTTCAGTAACTAGAATTATCAAGGATTCCATCTGCACTATATCTTCTTCAAATATGTGAATCTTGAAACAACCAGAGAGGATGAAAGTTCTTAAAGATTTCAACTTATATACCTCTTTGGGGAGACTACTTAGATTTGTGCAGTCCTTCAAATTTATCAGCAGAATATTGCAGAGATCTCCAATGGATGGATGTACCATGCACAAACTTGGGCAATCTTTTAGAATGAGCCGTTCAAGAATGGGTAGTCTTGAAAAGTCAGGTGTTTCTCTCAAGTACTTGGAGTGACTAAGATTAAGAAATTTTAATCGCCCTAAAACCTACAAAGATAGTTGGTTAACAAGAGATTAGGGAGGAAAATAAACAAATTGTAATCAGTATAACCGAAACCAATTATAATCTTTCTATTTTAATTAACCTATGAATTTTACATGAAAAGGCAATGTAATGAATACCTGGGGTTGTTTCCAGAGTGGTGGTTTCCATACGAGTTGAAGATGACTATGCTTAAAATCAATTGCAATTATATTTTTCATATAAAAGTTGTTCGGAATGTATATAAAAGGAAACCTTTGCCAACAAATCCATCTCAGGTCTTTAAAAAGATGCCTATAATCTGCATTAAGTTGTACATGATCCAATTGTAGCAGTCTTAATCTCTTCATTTTCTTGAAAGTGTGAGCTTCAAGGCAATTTATTTTGTTTGAATGCAGTCTCAGGGACAATCCTCGGGTAGCTTTTGTTCCCTGTGATGAAAATAGTAAAGAAAAACATAATAAGAAATCCGTCGATACTAGTAGATTACTGATACTTAATGTTGAGTCTCACAAGTTAAAAACACATGCATTACACTTAGAAAGAAAACACATTCAAAAGAAGTTTCAAAATCATACAAAGAATGTTCTTGCAATATACATTTTCACTACATCTTCTACATCATCCTGAAACCATAATTGACTCCTGTTCTCCGGTTCCAATGGCCATCTTTCACGAATAATTTCTCCTCCCATGCGTTGTACTAAAGGATGCATGTCAATTTTGTTGTTCCTTCCAACTTTTATGAGGCAACATTCAATGAGAACTGTTATTCCAATATCAGCCGGTAGTCCACAACCATTTAGTATCTCTGTGACACAGCCTCTCTCTTTACCGATAAAGAAACAACATATAACAAGAAATATATCCTTTTCCGAGTCACGTAAACCATCAAAACTTATTTTCAACTTCTCTTCAACTTGAGGAATGGGAATTAGTGTTAGTTTTGGCAATAAAATTTCCCACTCTTCCATTGTCGTACCACATAAAAATGAACCAAAGAGCTTAAGAGCTAGTGGTAGTCTTCCACAATAAGCAACTATGTTTCTAGCATGTTCATTCAACTCTTTTCTTGGTTTTGCTGCCTCAAAGGCATGCCAGCTGAAAAGCTCAAGGGACTCATTTTCGTTCATAACATTCATTTTATAAATATAATTAACTTTGAGTCGGTTCAGGACGCGAACATCTGTAGTTGTAATGATTATTACAGTTCCTTTGCCGAACCATTTGAGATTCCCACATAGGTTCGCTAATTGGCCAAACTCATTCACATCTTCAAGTACAATGAGCAACTTTCTTCGGGAAAGTTCAGTCTCGATTATGGTTCTTCCCATCGCAACGCTTTCCACCTCGAGGTCCGTCTTTAGGACATTATACAGAAGTTTTTCTTGCAAATGAACATGCGTTCCGTATACTGGATTCCGAACTTTTTCAATATTTTCAATATAACTCTTACCAATGAATGGACGATAAATTCGATTATAGATGGCTTTAGCGAAGGTAGTTTTACCTGATCCTCCCATTCCCCATATCCCTAACATACATACTTTGGTGGAATGATTTTCAATACATCTAATCACTTTTTCCGCATGGGACTCTAATCCAATAGGAAATTGGGTAATAACGAAGTCCTGATAGTCCAGTAATGTCTGAACGCGATTAACAATAACATCCACAAGTTCGGCGTCATGCCTTCAATATGAATGGTAATGTATTAGGGAAAGTAAAGCACAACCTTAACATATGTTTCATTCAGTCTCAAATGAAAGTAAGTAAGAAGGATTCGTTTGTTTACCTGAAATCTCTGGCATCCCAACCAATGATACTTGCAGCTGTGGTGAGTGCACGACTCCACCTGGACAACGCATGTTCCATTTGTTCTCCTGAATAACTTTTGTGTGCAGTTTCTGCCAACGTTCTTCCGAAATCATCCTTCTGATGACGTACATCCAACGGGTCAATCTCGTAAAATACGGGCAGAACTATTTGGCCAAAAGTTTGGCGGCATTCAATGATTTTTTCAAGCTCAAGAAGACAGTTGGTAGATTCAGTGTATGTTTCTGAGAAAACAATTATTGCAATCTTAGAGCACGCTATTGCTCGCTTGTGTTCTTCCACCTTCATTCCCTCGTGAAATTTCTCCTCGTTAAACAACGTTTTGACTTGGGCTTGTAAAAGGACAGCGTGGAGATGAGAAACGAACTTTCTACCGATGTCTTGTCCCCAAAAGTTGATGAACACATCGTATATGAAATACGGTTCTGATCTTAAGAAGGACGAACATGATGAAGAAGAAGCGAACCCCATCCAAGGAATTGAAGTCAACTCTTCAAATGTAAAGCACTAATGTTAAAGATGTTATCTCATCTTATAGCAGAGCCTGATAAGAAATTTCGTATTAAAAAAAAACAATATATTTTGCGTCGAAGTTTAAAATTAGTTGATGAATTATAGGTTGTCATAATACAGAAAATGCTAATAAAAAAAGTATATATATTTTTTTTGTTAGGAACGAAAAATAGTTGTTGGAAAGATAATAGCCTAGATTTATATGTGGTCTCCAAGTTCGTTACGACCCACCAATAATCACTCTATATTAAATTCTACGCGTCGTATATTTTTCTCCTGATCCACCAATAATCAAGGTATTAAATTCAATGTGTTTTGTATTTTCCAGCTGGACCCACTCAAAGTGCATTCTTAATTTTTGTGTCTCCTTCACATTCAATTTTTGGAAAGACACTTCAAGGCTGCAATTATTTACTTTGGATTTCAAAAAGAAAAATCAACTAACTTTTTTTCGTTAAAAAATTATGTATACAACTAAGACTTTTAAACATTGGAAGAAATTACGATAATTTATCAAAACTATTAAAATGATTTAGAAAGGACAAACTTAAATACTATTTAATTAAGATTTTGGTGAAAAACAACAGATGTGGTTTGGAACATAGTTTTTCTGTTTCTTTATTTTTTCTTTCTAACACAAAAAGGTTGACTAAGTCTGAAAATTGGTTTAATCAATTAAAGTGCTCAGCTGAAGAAAAAATATATTTCTAGAAGGCATCATAAATTTTCAATGGAAAGTTTATCTCTAGTTTGTTAGGTGATTTTTCATATACTTTTTGTTTATGTTTTTTGTGACGCAATGACAAGGAGCTTATCATATTTTTTAGTTACGTGAAAAGCTACCTCTCTTAGATAAAAAATTGCCATCAACTATCCAAAAATTTGGATTTATTGATACACAAAATTTGTTGGTAATCATAAAAATTCATTTGTAAACCAAAAATACTTATACCTTATCGTCGTGATTTGGTCTTTTCACTAGTGCAAACAAGGCCATTTGACTTCGCCTAATATGCATAAGAGTTTAAGAAAAACGAAGTCTATAAAAATTCGGTAACATTTTTAAAATTATTAGGAACGTATAGGCTTTGGTTATCTAAAAAACCGAAGCTTATACATGAATAGGCTTCAATCATTTAACTGGTATACATATAGGCTTCAATTGTTCATAGAACTGAAATCTATACATGAATAGGCTTCGATTGTCTGGGAACCGTTCCCTATAAGTTGCCAATAATTTTAAAAGTGTCATTGATATTTTAAAATATTTTATTTGACAGAGGTGTAGGCTTTAGTTCTCTATGAAACCGAAGCCTATACATGATAGGATGAGAATAGGCTTTGGTTCTTAGGAACAAGTGTTCTACAAGTAAGTGCATTTGAGGTGTAAATGTGGTAACCAAATCATGTGAAGAATGTTGCAAGCACATATACTGAATAACACAAATGAAGTGATCCCTTACTTATTTGCACCCAAAGTCATTGTGAAGGACAATAACCTAAGACAATCAAAGAAATGGTTATTGATGGAGTATAACAGAATATTCATACATTGGTTTAAAGCTAAGGTGTTGAAAGATTCAAAATCTTCTGAGACTTTAATGTGACTAGAAAATGGATTGAAGTTTGATGTCCTATCTTGTACAAGTTATGAAATTAATAGTTGCACATTCTATACGAAGTCTTCGAGTGATAAAAGTACAATACAAAATAGTGGAGTTCGTCTTGAAGCTAAGTCGATACAATTTTTCACATCCAAAGATAAAAATATTATATTTGGATCAATGATGTACTATGTATAATAGAAGAGGTCTAGGAGGTTGATTATTCTATGCTTACTACTCCAATTTTCAAATGTAAGTGGATTGACAATAAGAGTAGTATTAGAATAGATGAATCAGGTATGACTAGTTGATTTTCGAAATGCGGGTTATTGAGATGACCACTTTATCATGGCATAACAAGCATATACGGTTTTCTATGAAAAAGATCACGCGTCTAAACATTGGTCAATTGTTCTTCATGGCAAAAAATAGAATATATGTTAATGAGTAGAATATGACTAAAATTCATATTGTTGATACCCATCCATTTAAATCAATGATAAATTTTGATGAAGATCCTCTAGTTGATAATGTACATGCAATTCGAGAAGATCACAATGTGGGAATACATATATATATGACTAGCAATGGTGGAACTTATGTATGACAGGGGGAGCCGTGGCTCCCCAACGCTTTTTTTTTCTTTATTTTTTATATATATTTTTTAAAAATATATTTATATATTATTATATAATTTAATTTTAAAAAAGTTTTATTTAAATTTAAAAATCATGTTTTCTCTCTCTATTATAAATTATTTTTATTTCTTTATTTGATTTCTTTCTCTTGAGTACTTTCATTTCTTTTTATGCTCTTCTTTCCATTCCAATTTTTACCATCAATCTCTTATCATTTTCAAAATCAAATCGCACCACAACAAAATTGAGGAGTTAAGGAATATTTTGGATCGAACAATTCTTTCTTTTGAGTAAGTTCATTTTTTATCCTTTTTTTTCTTCAAAACAATATGTTTTCGTCTTCTTTATGGCTTTTCTACGCTCTAGGCATATTTTTATGGTCATAAAATCATGCTCTAATTATTGATTAAACTTTCTTTGTGTAGATAGAGGTATTTTAGTTTTTGAATTTATATAAGGAAAAAAAAATATTAGGAATCTACTTTTAAGGTAAGGGACCATTTAGAAAGTGTTAATTTTCTTAAAATATTAAGTTTTGGTTTTGAGATTTAATTTGGTTGGAATATTCATAATTTTATCTTTTCTGAAATAGCTAAGGAGTGACAATTTTACATTGGAAAAATTATGATAAAGAGTAAAAGAATTGATTATTTTTTCAAAAGGAATGCTTGTGATGAAGATGGAAAAAATGTATCTACGTCATCTAAACTTGAGAAACTTCACGATAATCCAAAAAATGAAGAAAATAAAAAACAACTATCTAAAGTTCCTAGAGTTACATACAATGAATTTGAAAATATTTTAGAATGTGATTTGGGAAAACGTCCTCAAATTTGACAATACCCATCAAATCAAATTGATGAAGTACGAAGGATTTATCTAAAATGGGGTTCATATCAAATGCATCTAGAAAATTATTCGTTGTCTACTAAAGATGATTATCCAAGAAGATTTTAATACACATGATTTAACCTATTTCCTTCATGGCTAAAGTATTCGGTATTCGCAATTAAAAAATGTTGCATATTGCTTACTGTGCTATCTTTTTAGTAAAAAACCAAGCATACGACTTGACTCAAATGCTTCTATTGTTACATGTAATTGAATTGATTTTCATTGATTTCTAGTTGGCATTCAATTTATTGTCATCAACATGTTTTAACTTTTTTTAGTGTATTTTTTATAGGTTTTAAAAGATTTTATAACAAGCATTATAATAATCCTTATTGGAAGGGATATTGCAACAAACTTCAGTTATGATTCCATTATTCAAGATTTTAAGTTATTGAAAGAACATTGAGAAACATTAAAGGTAAATTTTGCTTTTTTTAATATATGATTGTTGATAATAAACTTTATGTTACACTTTCATATATATTATTATCATATTTTTCTGGATTCTATTATCATATATGCTTGTTTTGAATATACAAAATTATGTAAGGAAATAATTTTATTTTAATATAGAAAAAAATAATTTACATATAAAAAGAAATAATTTTGGCTCCCCTAAGATTTTGGTCCGATTTCCGTCACTGATGACTGGTGCATAACTTATTTATGAATTTCATATTGTATAAATTTATGTGTTTTGTTAAATAGTGTTAGTTTATATGTACATGTTATTAATGTTTTGTGCTTTTTTTTTTCTTACGAGAGCTATGGCTAATGATCAAAATTCATTAGGGGATGAAGGATCTTTTAGGAGACCTGCTAGAGAAGCCAAAAAAATTGAGACAACTCTTAATTAAAGAAGCTAGTGGTGAGAAGACACTTGTGGATATTGACGTCAACACTCGTGTGACTTCAACTATGCATACGTGTTTAATAGCTACCTAAGAGTATTGGCACAAGATAGGATTTCCAACCGTACTTCATCTTATGATCATGTGTCTATTGATTGGAACATGAATTGAGAGGATTTATTAATATTAGGAATCCAAGTGTGAGTCTATGTTTCACATTGGTTAGAAATGAGAAAGTAGAGCACTATATAAGAATAAAGACGCATAAACCTATTGTCTTAAAGTTTTGGGTTGAGAGTAGTGTCAATGCCTTATGTAGTTGGAGTTAGGTCTCATTGTTGTTTGTTTTTTAATTAACACTTGTCATCTTTTCCAAGAGTATGAATTTCATGATTAAAAAACTATATATTTTGCATCAAAAATTTAAAATTACCTGACGAATTCAAAGTTGTCCTAAAACAAAGAATACTAATAAAAGACTTGAAATATGATAGAACCTTCAATTTTTTTATTAAGAACGTAAAATATATAAGCAATTCCTAATGATAAAAGAAACCGTTATACGATGTAAATCAGGACTCTCAAAAGGAAGGAACAAGTATTACTGGAATAACAGACTGTGAGAAAAAACAATTTGGTACCAAGCAGTACCAGGCCAGATTAATTGCTGACCAAAGACAGGGGCATTCTCCACGTGGAATTTAGCTTGGCACAAGCTATCATCCACTGCCGTGTAGGGTGCTCATATATGATTTCCTCCATTCAAAATGATTTCTGGGCGATTACTGGTGTGTGAGTAACTGGCACTAGATAGAATCTGGGTGCGTACCCTTTGTTACAGTGATCAATGCTTATGCCACTTTAGAATGCTTCATCTGGCTATGTGTTGAGTACATTACATAAACTCTATGCCGTGAAGCTGCAATGGTGAGGACGACTTCCTTCTTCTTCCACCATTCTCTATATTACTATGGTGGCACAAGCTATTACCAATTACGAGAAACGTATTTCGTTGCTCCAATGGGCGGTCTTTTAGTTCACATAGAGCATTGCTTTAGACGTTAGTAGTCTACCATTTTTTCTCCTTGCTTGCCGCTGTCAATGGGAGTTTAGATTTTAATAGATTATTAATGCAATAGGTTCAAATGGCTCTTGGGTTCTTTGTGCAGATATAGGTCTTTCTCAAACATGGGCATAGTTTTTTTCCTGGCCTAATACTCTGTCTTTACTTCATAGCTGATCTTTTTAGATATTTGATGGAGGCTGAGTTTTGTTTTGTTGTTCTTATGCCAAACTATGACATCTTTTGTGCAGAACCTACCCCTGTCAAGTATTCTTTTTAGTTAAAATTTTATTCTTTGTCGATAAAAAAAAATCGTTATAGTTCTCGAAAGATTCCAATCACTCTATATATTAAATGAAAAATAATTTTTTGACTACTAAATTTTGACAATTTTTTTACAATATGAAGTGTCATTTTCTAAATGGTTTTTTATTTTTTCATTTTTTCATCCTTCGTATTTCAAAACCATTTAAAAAATGACACATCATTATTATAAGAGAAAGTTGTCAAAATTTAGTAATCAAAATATCACTGTACATATTAAATTCCATACACGTGTTATAGTTTCCTTCGTGAGCCCCGCTCACTGTGTTTCATTTTTTTGCCTTCACCTTCACGTTAAGTTTATAGAAAGACACTTTTAAGGACCCCAATCGTTCAATTTGGTTTGTATAACTTTTTATTTAAACAATTTTGATATTCAATTAAGATTTTTAAACATTAACCTTGTTTTTAAATGCGAAAATTTCATTTTTTAAAGTATATTATAATTGAATGGATCCAATTTCAAATTATTTACTTCTTAAATGTTTTATTTGGGTGGGGTAATTCAAACTAAATGAATTTTATTTTATTTTTTTATTTTGATAAAATACTCAATGACCACTGAATGCCAAAAATGTTATTTATAATCAAATAAATGTTAAAAATTCAAAAATGTCAAAATTGATTATGTTTTGTAATTGATCTTTGCTAATCTTAGATGATATTAAGTCCTAAAAATAAAGTTTTGTTGCCATGTGAAAACACATACACACAAGATAACAATATTATGTTCCAGAAATTACTCATATACCAAAAGGATTAGTACAACTTATTATTAATGTAAGCATCACCCCATGGTTATGCAGAAACATTTGTTCAAAATCATCCTAAATATAGACAACTTTTTTTTAAAAGAAAAAATAGCATGTGACTTGTTTTAAAGCATATCTTTTTCTTTTCTTCTTTCTTCTATCGCCCCAGAAGCTTCCACCTAAAATACTTTTATCACATGTTGTTAGAAGATCGAGATAACCTCCGAAAGATTGTGTCTCAACTCTTATCACTTGTGTTGCTTTTAGTTTTTAAAGGTGTGATAATACTCATTATGGATTCTATTAGTTGGTGGTCTTCCCCTTACCCTACGACGCATGTTTGGGTCTGGAATGAAATTTGGTCCGGTGTATATGGACCAATATTCTTTATTCTTAACCGGATGAAACTGTATTTCATAAGCTTTGTTGATGTTGTAGAGGCTATAAACTGGGTGGATGTATGTGGTTAGGTCTATATGTGAGAAAGAGCAAACAGCTATTACGTGATGACAAGGCAGTCGAACAGCTTGAAAATGACCACAATCACACCACCAATCATTTAATTTAACTGTAAAAGACATTGGTAGGCGGTGATCATGTGGAGAAAAC
>Ga0214542_1005960_pt1 | contig 22689 bp, 10 predicted proteins | sample CNSS1metaG_FD_160096 | JGI IMG/M metagenome (GOLD analysis project Ga0214542, IMG submission 160096) | Root nodule microbial communities from cowpea collected in UCLA plant growth center, Los Angeles, California, USA - CNSS1 | ecosystem: Host-associated > Plants > Roots > Nodule | place: USA...
AATAAAAAATTCAAAAAAATGAGGAGCTGACACGTGGCATGTCCTTAACACCGTTAACATCATACTAACGGAATGGGCCTAATTGTTACACATTTTCAAAAATATGGACCTAATTGAGACTAAAAAATATTTTAGGACCTATTTGAGATTTTTCAACAAAAACATGGACTAAAAGAGTATTTTAACCTATCATTTATAAATTTCTTACTTTAAAGTAATCATATAATATATTTACTTTGTATACAAAACAAAAATATTTAACGCTTTAATTCTAATAATCAAATTCATAATTTAGTTTCACACTTTGTGTATTTATCCAAATAAAGTTTGAACATAAAAAGAAATGGATCTTTAAAAAACAATACAAAATGAACTTTACAATAATAATAATAATAAAATAAAAATTTATATCAAATTTATCTTCCAATCATCTCTTTTAACTTTTTCTATTGTTTTTATTATATTTTTGTATGTTATATTATGTTAAATTTATTAAAATTGATATTTGACAAATCTCAAATATTCTGGTATTTTTTTACATGTATTTGTGGTACAAGTAAATGACAAACATGGTCTGTGAAAGTTATTTAGAAAAGTTTATGAATGACTTAATTTTAATATATTATTTGACATTAAATTTATAGATAATCATAAATGTTAGAGTAAAACTCTTCCTATGAAACTTAACACCTACATGTACATATTTAGTTATGTACTTCAAATAACATAATGATGTGAGATGTTGACATACATATCTACGAGATAATGCAATATTTAATATTTATTTATAAAAAAACTTAAATAAATAAATTAAATTTTAATTTTTAATTAAATAACAAAAATGTTTGTAAATAATCTGAGTAGAAAACCATTGTTGGCCACCTAAGAGTGGAGAAGGGTAGGAAGAAAAGGAAACAGTGTCTCTTTCAAAAAAATAGGGGGTGGATTGAAAAATTACGAGGGTGGGGAAAGAATGAATTAGGCCCAACTTCAGGAGCAAAAACGAAAAATCACAAATTTCAATCCCTCGCGCGCTGGAGAGTGGAGTAGAGACCCAATTCCCTCCTCATTCTGAAAAGGTGAGAGAGCCACTTCACATTTTAAAAAATTTGCAGAAATGCCCGTGCGCCGTCTCAGACTCGATTCCGACACCGACGAAGAAGAACAACACCCACTCCAACCCCAATCCCAACCACGGCCACAGCCACAGCCACATTTTCCGGCGGTTCCCGTTGAAATCTCCGACGATGAAGACTTCATCGACGTCGCCGAAAGCCTCTCCCCGCCCTCCCCTTCCTGTCCAGTCTCCGACTTCCTCCGCCGCCTCGGTCTGTCTCTCAAGAGAGACTGGCTCGCCTCCTGTCTCCGCCAACTCCAAGCCTCTGTTGCGTCCTTCGAACACCTCGACGTTGCCGCCAAAGCCAAACGTTGTTTCGAGCAGTTCCTCTTCGCCGACATGAATTCATGTGGCGCCGGCGTTCTCCCTCCCAACGTCGATTCCATGCACCTTCGCGTTCTCCCTGGTCCCTACGTTTTGCAGGTGGGCCTTTTCTTCTTGTTTGTATAATTGTCATACACATGTATCTATTTCATCGTTAGATGGTTTGTTGATATGTATTTTCCGCTGTTTTGATACGTAAGTGCTGTCAATTTTTATTTGTGGAATTTGGAGACTTGTGAATTTTCACCGCAATGTTCAATTCATGGTTGTAGGTTGATGAAATAATTAATATCACTTGTAACCTACGAGGAAGATACGAACAAGCACCTCCTGGACCTAAGAGGTGCCTCAAGTTGTCAATGACTGATGGTGTTCAGAGAGTATTTGGAATGGAGTATAGGCCTATCAAAGCGCTTGAAGTTTGTGCCTCTTCTGGTTTAAAGGTTTCTTTCTCTGTTGTGGCATTCCTTCCTTTAATTTGGATGGGATAAACCTTAAATATAGTTCTTTAGGCTGCCTGGTGCTATTTTTCGATTAGAATTGGAGTTTAACTTTGGTAATCTATGTGATCTATTAATGCATGCTTTTGTGTAGTGAATTATCGGGATGAAACTCCTATTCGGTCTATTCTTAATTTTCTTGTTTTGTGTGTGGTTCTCTTTGGGGTTTTCACTTCCATATGCAATCTCTGGGTTTATGATTTCCACACTGTTTTGGTTAAGTTACTTGTCACTGATAGTGATGTAGAGGTGTTTATTTGACACTTGTAGGTTGCTATCTCTAATGTACATGTGCGTCGTGGACTTCTAATGTTGGTCCCTGAAACCATTGAAATTTTGGGGGGATTGGTTGAGGAGCTGGATGCTGCTCGAAAACGACTGGTTGAAGAAATAAACAAGCCACCTAGGGGGAAAAGGTATCAATTATTGCAATTTGATTATTTGGACCAAACTGCACAATTGGAAGTTGTATGATATCTTGATGTGGAAGCTACATTGGTGCAAACTTTTTTGCTGCCTTATACTATTACCATATGTAATTCTGCTGCATATAGGTAAACCTTGATTTAGTGGTCTTCATTGTCCTCATGCAGAAACAAAAATGGAGAGCTCCCTCCTTTAGCAACTAGAGCAACACTTGCTGCATGGCCTCCAGGTGGGGTTGATAATCGTGCGTGCAATGGCTCCACGCTGCACAGTAATGTTTCTTTCCAAGAAAACAACCAAGGTGCACTTTGTGTTACAGATAAAAGTATTTATGTGTGTGGATGGTAGCGCACATCTATGATGTTGACAATTTCCCGACTTTGTCCTTGTTTGTTCTTCATGAATCATTAACTACAGGTGCTGGCCAGAGCATACCTAGCCCTGTTAACAACTTACCAACTGAAGATACTTTGTCCATGGGTGCACGCAGTGCTGCTTCTAATTCAATACCCTGCATGTCATCACATTCCAACGCCATGAATGTGGATACGCCTAGGAATACCGATCCTGTATCCCATGCTAGTCCTATGTCTAACCAACTCTCTTCTGTAATCTCAAGGGCCAAGGATATGCACATAGATGCTTCTAATGCAAGGGAATGTTCTATTGACCATCAGTATTCTAACATGGATTCAAATGTTGCAGCGGCACATATGGACTCAGTTAATATAACACGAGAAAATTCTGTAGGTATTGAGTGCTCTCCTGTTGTTGTCAATATTGACACAGATACAGATAGAACTCCTGTTGCTACAGATACTACTCATCTGCAAAGAACCTCATCCACTGTTTTAGACACTAGCGATGTCCAGATGGTTGATGCCATTGACCATCCACTCATACTGTCTAGAGACCAAGAGGTTCCTTTCACATACATAGCTAGTTTGTCAGCTAAGTGGGCTAAAATCAAGGAGGAAGCTCCTTCCGTTCAGGGGAAAATCAAGGTAAGATGATAAACTATCTCGTGCATTTGGTTTTTGAGTATGAGTAGCTGGAAACTTGGAATGACTAGTTACCCACATGTTTTACTACAACGTTAATTTCTGTGATCCGAATCCTCTTGTTTGTATTCTATCCTGTTTATATTATGTCATATCGTTTTTGAGTTTGAGATTTGAATATGAGCCATTTGTTGCTGTTCTGTGGTGAAATTGGCTCTCGGGTGGAATTTTCTTCGGAGCATGTCTTCATTCTTCCAACTGATGCTTAGGTCAGAGCTTTTGCAATCTTAATTCTTTCTAAGTATACGTGTATATTTTTTTTGTAGTGCTTTTTGACTGGTGTAAAAGGATTCCAGTTTAAGAAAAGGACAACATATGAACTTCAGGCATATGTAGACGATGGTAGCCTTATTTCTGAAATCCTTGTCGATCATAATGTGAGTTTGCTCTAGAATTCAAGCTTTTATCCATTGGTCTTTATCTTTTAACTGTAAGAAGTTAATCACTGAGAGAAATAATTTAGGTTGTAGAGAAAGGAATTGGTTATTCTCCTGAGGAGGTAACTGCGGCTCTTTCTTCTCCTGACACAAAAATCGTACACCAAATGAAGGATACAATGCGTAAATTTCAAGCCTTTTTAGCAAACTTTGAGGTAAATAAAAATTCTCTAGCTGTAGATACAAGGGAATCTGACAGATTCTCGCAAGTTTTACGCAGTTAGCTGGATTGACTACGAATTAATCGTTTTTTATTCTGTTAATTATCATATTCACGTTTTTTGTCTAGGGAATAATTCTTGTGGAATTCAATAAAAAATCTCCCCTTCCACTTGCTCTAGAGATGAGTCAAGGTTGTCCGCAGTCTGATGCATGGTTACTTCTGAGAAGGCTGAAGTCTCTTCAACCTGCACTAGTTCAAAACCCTACGGATCCGATTGAGTTATCCCCGTAATTATCTGCATGACTGGCATTTTGTAATTTGGCCTGGACAAAGTTGTGCTCGAAATAATTGCAGACCTTAATATCATGCATGATGAATGTAGTACCATTCTGCACACTCGTCACCATCATATACTCGAGTTCCAAGACCCTGCATAACTAAGATGGACATAGAAGAATGACGATGTGAGAGAGCATTTGTTGTTGCACCAACTTGTATTCTGGTATTCTATGTAAGAAATGCTTGTAATATTAGCCAGAGGAAAAGTTGGTGTTCATTTTGGTCAAAAACAAACGAATAGCCTTCCCTTTGATCCCAGTTCAGCAGAAGAGAAAAATCGGGGTAGGTGGACCATACTCTCAATTGGAAAAAAAGACTAATGACTCTTTGGGGGAAAGAGGAAAGAATCAAGGTTACAATGTTATGAAAGGTTGCCTGGTATATAAGTACTGGTGAAGCACGGATTGGTATTGTATATTTTCATTGTTCTTGGTGTTAAGGTGTTCCCGTTGGAGGTTTATTTGTTGGATGAGATTGTCTATATCTACATCTAAGGATGTATTGCAACTCCTGAATGGTCACGTGATTTGTTCTTGTAATTTGAAATGTAACTTCTGCAGTGGATTTTAGCTTTGCTACATGTAATCTTAAGTAGTTTTTGTAAAGTTTGCTCTGGCATTTTCATTATCAATGTACCCCCGATATTATAGTGATTGAAACAGTCATAAATGTACATATCTGGGAACAACTCTGCAGTATTTTTCTGGTGAGTAGCTCTGAAGATTAATGAAAATTGTTTCACTTCTCTGTATTGAGTGAAATACTCATTCAGTTTTGGAAAAAAGATTTTTATAATTAAAACAAAAATAGAAAAGATTTTCGTGATCTTAACAATTAACTGAGCGATAAGAGTGACAGTTGATTTCCTTCAAGAACAGTTATAACCTGAGAGAACGTTATCTACTACGCATATGAATAACCAGAAACACTTAATGCCACGCCTCAAATGATTTTTATTTTTTCACAAGGTGAAACAGTTTACAACAATAGATATCATTTCCACATTAACATGGCATGGCCAGATTGTAATATAAAATAGATGTTTAGTTGGGTTTGATATTGGGACTCCTCACTGACTTGGGGTTTATATATTTCTTCAAGAATTTAAGATCAAGGACCTTCTTGCTGGTAGCTGGATCCTCCTCAGAAGACTCCGAAGTTAGTGATGAGCGGTTAAAAAACCCTAACATTTCAGGGAAACATACCTGCCAATAGAACGTTGTCGTAAACCAAGCTGGTTCGGTCAAGTAGGAGTCCCCACGGCAAACGCTATTCACAATTGCTTTGGCAGCTTCTGTCACTGATCTTATGGGCATCACACCAACATGCATCTGTTGCCAAGAAACAAAATGAATAAATAAGAGAACCAAGTATTTACAATGAAAAGCAAGCACAGAACTTGAATCCATTTTCAATTATACGAGTTATAGAAGCGAAGTTGAAATTCTGATTAGAAAGAACATTAGGAAATAAAACGAAAAACATGTTAAAAATTGCATCTAAATTTTGTCTTAAAAGTAAATATAGTTTACATCTCTTATTTGTTGATCAAAAACCATCTTGCCATCGTTGGATAGGATCTTCCCTTGAGACATTTCTGACTCTATCAGTCCTGGAGTGACTATAGTTATTCCTATGTCTCTTCCCAATTCAGTTCTCAGAGTCTCATATAGGCTGATAACTGCTGCTTTGCTGGCCTAAAAAGAATTTACAAAGCTATAAATTGTCATTATTGGCTACAGATTGACACTAGAAATAGAAACGATTCATGTGTGGAATCATCAACTTCAATTTTTAAACAAAGTTACGTGGTTTTTTCTGAAAAAAAGTCACTGAATCTATGTCCTCTGGAATTATATCATAACAGAAGCTTAATTAATTGGGTTGTTGATAGAGTCTGGTCTGTTACATTGTAGATACTCATCTTCGGAACAGGCAACCATCCATTACAAGAAGCTACCGCTACGATCTTGCCTTTGCTTTGTCTGAGGTGGGGGATTGAAAAGTAAGTGCTATACGCAGAACCCCAGAAGTTAATGTCCTGTCAAATAAAAGATTTATCATCTGAAAGTGATGAATTGGAAATGTTCACAATCTATTTCTTAACCAGCTGCAGAGAAGAGTTAATATAGATAAATTCTTTACCATTACGGGTGCAAAGTTAGTGATATCAGTGGTGTCCTCAAACATGCTGAGAGCATTTATTCCAGCATTGTTCACCAAATGATCCACTGCAAAGAGAGTCATATTTAACGACTGATTAACCATAAAAATACATCCAAATCAAAGCATGAGAGACACATTTATATATCACTCTGCTTAATTCTGTTGTGGGTTGTTATCAATGTCAAAAACTAGTGCTAGTAAATGAGAAACCTATATATATATAAGCACTTGTTGATGTATCATTGTGGTGTGTGTATTCATTCAGTTACATCATTTTTGAAAAGCTTGAGAAAAAGTTACATCGTCCAAAGTGGTTGATTGTTGAGTCAACGAATCGTTGGCAATCTTGGGGTCTTGAAACATCAGCAGGAATGGTGATTACATCTGGGGATCCAAGCAATTTGGCATTGCCGGCAACTTCTTTGATTCGATTTTCTCTTCTGGCAACAAGTGCTAGACGCGCCCCTCTTTTAGCATACTCATACGCAAGGTGCTTTGCGAAACGAAATCAGAAAAACCCAGAAACAAAACCAAATCCCTCAGTGAATTACAAAAACTAATAGGTCGTTGGAAGGTAAATGGTTTAAAACATGCAAGAACGTACCTCGCCTATCCCCGAGGATGCTCCAGTGATGAGTACCACTTTTCCTGCTACATCCTCTCTAGAAATTGATCTTACGATGAAGCGGAGAATCTTGAATAACAGAAAGGGTGGTAAAATGAGTAGCAGAATAGCCAGGCTTAGAGCGGGAACGAGAACGTTCAACATTCCATGAAAGAAAGCCATTGTTTTGGTGGAAGAAAAGAAGAGACCAGACAAAGACACATGAAAGAGACACTCAAACTCAGTCTTTATTTTGAGCTCTTTAACGATGCCATTTAATTTTGCATTAGAGGTAAACAACACTTAGCGTTTTTTTTCCCTTCTAATCCGGATAGTCAGACGTGGTAAAATAGGTATGATTTCATTAGCGCGTGGTAGTAAAATGACTAAATAAGTATAATCTCGTATAATCAACTTAGCGCGTGATATATCAGTATAGTCTTAAAATGCGTGTTACTAAGATGTGTCAACAAATATAGTATTAAGACGCGTGTTAGTGAGAAGTGTCAAAAAATAGTCTTAAGATGTGTGTTAGTAAAATGTTTCAGAAAATAGTCTTAAGACGCATGTTAGTTAAATGTGTCAAAGTTGGTGTGTACTTTGTTATTTAGATGTGACAAATAAGTATGATCATGTAGGATATTAAATAAGTATTAATTGAATGTGATCAAATAGGTATTGTTTCGTGAACACTTGATAGTCGGATGTGACAAAATAGTTAATCTCGTAAATATGTGATAGTTAGACGTGACAAAATAGGTATGGTCTTATCTAAGTGTATTATTTATGGTAACATCTTATTTACATGTGATATTTATTATGCTTGTGACAAAATAGGTAAAACCTAATTAATACGTGATAATTAGACATGGTAAAATAGGTATGATCTCATGAACGCATGTTAATCAGACATCACAGACGCGTTATCAAATAAATGTGGTATGAGGATACTAAATACATGTATACATGTCATGTCAAAATAGGTATGATCTCATTAACGCGTGGTAGTTAGACGTGACAAAAATAAGTTTGATCTCATTTAATTTAAATTGTCTACATAACTATATGATTTTAAGATACTATGAACAAATTGGTTGGATGTGTCAAGGTTGGTGTATGCTCAAGACACCATATACATTACTTAGATGTGCTAAAATTGATATAGTCTTAGAATGATGCATACATGTTTATTAGACATGACAAATAAGTATTGTCAAAAAATGCTTAACACATGTCAATTAGATTTGTGAAACTATGTATGCACACATGATAAGTATGTATAGTAAACTAGGTATAGTCTCAAGAACCCATGTTAATTAGACCTAGCAAAACATGTATGGTTTTAGGATTGATGGTGGATACATGCTACTTAAATGTGTCAAAATTTGTCTAATGATGTTGAATATGGGTTAAAGATAACAAATAAATATGTTTAGGGCAAACATAGTATTTAAATGTGTCAAAATAGACATGCTTTAAAAATATTGAATATTACTACTAAAATATCTCTAATTTCACAACGTTATATACATTAGTTAAACATGGCAAAACATATATACAATTTTAAATACTAAATATGTTAGTTAAATTTAGCTAAAGTAAATACAATTTGAAGATATTGAATAAGTTTTACCTAAAAATTATAAAATGACTATAATTACATGATATTGAGTACAAATATGTTATATCTTTGGCAATAAATCCAAGACTTCACGAAAACTAAAAAACATAACACTTTTTCTATTACTCTCTTTATTTTTTTAGTATTGTTTCAATCAAAATTAACTTTTTGTTAATTTTTAATTTCAAGATGTTATAATTTTTCTTGTCTATTATATATTTTTATTTTTGTCATATGTTGAAAATTACTTAAACATTAAAAAAATGAGGAAAAAAACTGAAAAAAAAGCTTATTTAAAATGAATTTAAGAAAAATTCTTAATTTTGTAGAAAAAAAACTGATTCGGACTTGTATTTAGATGCAATGTTCCTCGCTCGCATATATATTTGATAATCTCCTTCACTTTCTTTTAAATTTATCAAATTGATTTTATAACTTTTAAATGTTTGTGAGGGAAGTTAAACTCATCCTGCCTTCCAACTTTACCACCTTATAATTGTTTTCCAATACATTTAATAATTATTTCCTTTATAAATGTTCAGGTAAAAACAAGAGACAAATGAAATAAGGGTTAAATATGTCTTTTGTCGTTCAAGTTTAAGTGAAATTTAAAATTAGTCTCTCTTCAAAACTTTTAACCAATTTAGTCTTCATCTTTAAAAATGCGTGAATTTAATATTTTTTACCAAATTTTATCAAGTTTATTTGACATTTTAAACACATTTGTTGATAACATTTGAGTTAACATTAAAGCGAATATGTATCAAACGGTGTAAACAATTCAAATATTATTATGAAATGCTCTTGAAAAGTCAGATAAACTTAACAAAATTTGGTTAAAATGACTAAATTCACGCATTTTTAAAGATAAATGACTAAATTGGTCAAATTTTTTGAAAAGAGACTAATTTTAAAGTTCACTAAAACTTGAGGGATCAAAAACATATTTAATCCATCAAATATCTATGAATTAAAACTAGTGTAAGTATTAACGGATTCAATAAAGCTACTTCCTAGTAGTTTATCTAAAAGATAATTTCTTAACTCCCAAAGATTATTCTCCTTACCTCTGTAATTCTTTTACCATAAAAATTTTCATGACAAAAAAATGAGCTCATATACAAACAAACCCTTACTCTAATATTTTATATTGGCATGATGAGAACCATGGTCAAACGAGGAAAAAAAAAACAAAGAACATGATAATTCCAGAAGAAAGGAAAATAAAAAGAGAAAATAGTAAAGTCTTGTTTTAATTATTATGAATCATCTTCCTCTGTGAGAAACACTTGGAAGGTGAAGTAGGTGACGGAATGAAGAATGCAAAGTAAGACTTTATTCTGCCTTATGCTGTGGCATCACGAGATTGGTTTTGATGGCAGATTTGTTTGAAGAAGGTGCACAGATGAGGTTGCAGGCCCAATCTACGAATTGAGGATGAAAGACTTTCCAAGGAAACAAGGCTTTGGGCCACGATGGATCTGTAACATACATATCTCCCCTGCATGCACTTTCAACAATGGCTTTTCCACATTCACTAGCTGATCCCATTCGAACTCTTCTCATAGCATCCTGGAACTCACATTTCGCCCTTAATGTAAGTTCTGTCTTCACAAGACCGGGCGTCGCAATTGTTATGCCGATACCACTGCCAGCTTCCATTCTCAGAGTCTCGAAGAAGTTTACTATCGCTCCTTTGCTCGCCTGCATTTACCGTTCAAACCATCACAATTAATCACAATTTGCTTCGATTCAATTTTCTGTACCTTCAAAATGAATGAATATCAGAGTTTATTTATACATTATAGATACTTATCAGCGGTAGTGGGAACCATGCGCAAACCGAAGCAATCACTATGACCCTCCCTTTGCTTATTTTCAGATGTGGGATTGCATATATCGTCGCATTAACTGCTCCCCAAAAATTTACATCCTGTCAAAAATTAAAAAAAAGGTGGGATTGCTACCGATCTAACCAATTTTTATATCACATCATAAATAATTTTATTAACGAACCACTTCAACGATCTTCAAATATGATTGAAATATAAAATAAATTTAAAGATTAAATATATTTTTGTCCATTCAATTTTTAATTTTTATGCACTATTTTTTTAAGTAAATTTTAACAATTCTTAAAAATTGCTTTAAATTTTCATCTCTCACGAAATGCAGAGATTTCCAATAATATATAAGACTTTACAAATTTAATCTCATTATCCTCGTACTTTTTATTTTTCTCATGGTGCATCAGATATTTATAGTAATAAATATATATTTTTTTCTTTTTATAATACTTCATATATTTATATAGATCATTATTATTTTATTATATAATATATATATATATATATATAATAATTATTTAAATTAATAATATAGATTTATAATAATTATTAATAATATATATGTTTAATAATTGTTATTATTATCAATATATATATATATATATATATATATATATATATATAATAAATGATATATAGTAATTAAATATAATAATAAATAATAAAATTAATATATAATATAAATTTTTTATTAAAATTTATTAAATAAACAATTTTAAACTTTAATATTTTTATCTTTTTTATTTCATAATATACATATATATATAACAATTAATAATAATAAATATGTATAATAATTAAAATATGGTTAAATTTTAATGTTTCATCTCATTTCATAATTATTTTATTTTATTTTTATCATCAAGGATGTTTTGGTAATCTTCAAATTTTATATATTAAAATAATGTTTTTTAATCTATCACATCACTCAAATCACTTACTAACTTTTATAAAATTTATTTCTAACTCCACTCATTTCATCCTTTAAATCCACTAAAAAAACACACATTCATCCACTCAAATCCACACAAATCTATCTTTTCACTCTCTTCTAAATCCATCTTATGAAAGGAACACAACCTTAGTGAAAATTAGAATTAGTTCCTCTTGAAAACCTTTAATAAATTTAGTCTCTTATCTTTAGAAATGCATAGATTTAGTCTTTTAAACCAATTTTTATAAGTTTATTTGACGTTTCAAACGTGTTTCTCATTTAACATTGAAGTGATGATGTGTCAAACAGTAGTGTAAACAAACTAAAATAATACTATAATGAGATGTGTTTGAAACGTCAACTAAACTTAATACAATCTGATTTAAAGAAATAAATTCACTATTTTTAAAGATATAAGACTAAATTAGTTGAGGATTTCCAAGAACATCTAATTCTAATTTTTACTCAGAGTTAAAAAATCAAAAAACATATTTAATCCTAAACTTAATCAAATTTGATTTTGTTAAAAAGATTAAATTTACACATTTATAAAATTGAATGACTAAATTAAACCAAAATTTCTAAAAAGAACCGATTTCAATTTTGAATAAAAATTAGAAAATAAAAAATATATTTAATCATATTTTTTAAATTATATCATATCTCGAACCATCTCACGGCTTACCATAACTGCAGTATATTCAGAAACATCACGCATATTCTCCACAGTTACAGGTCTACCACTGATTCCTGCATTATTTACCAGATGATCCACTGCACAAAACACCAAATCTACCAGTTTTAGCTGTAAACAGAAGAGTAGAAATGAAAGAACAAACAAAAAGTTACACTACTGATATACGTCTTCCGAAGTAGTTGACCGTTTCATCAACAAAGCGTTTGCAATCATGGGGCTTGGATACATCAGCACCAATGATGGTAACATCAGGAGAACCCAGAGATCGTGCTTTATCACTCACCGCCGCAAGGTTCTCCTTTCTGATATCAACCAGAGAAAGCTTTGCTCCTCGCCTTGCATATTCATAAGCTATTTGCTTTGGAAAATCACCAAAAGTAAAACTCATATTTACTATAGAGCAAAAAATTTGCATCAAAAAACATATTTCCAGGCACAACATGCTCTAACAAGGATAGGAAAAAAAAAAAAAAACAGACCTCGCCAATTCCTGAGGCTGCTCCGGTGATTAATACGACTTTGTTTGCGACGTTTTCTTTGCGCAGAGATTTTCTTACGTGCATAAGCAGCTTGAATATGAGGGAAGGTGGCATTAGAATGGTGAAGAGAAGTAGAGAAAGTGGGGGCAATGCAAAGTCGAGAAGCTTGGTAATTGCATCCATGGCTTTGTGAGATTGAATCGGCACTTCCAGAAAGAGAAAAATATCTGACTTTATATATTACTATATTTAGCAGCAGCCAAAAGACATTTATAGATGGTAGTTGTTATTTGGTGAGAAACCTTTTATGATACAACCAACCATACTGATTATATGATTTCTGTCAACTGTTTTTTTTTTTTTTTGTTAGAATTTTGTTTCAAATATAATTTTTTTCAAATTTATTTTAATTATTTTCTAAAATGTATTAAACTATGTAATATATGTTAGGTATTTTTTTTATCTTATACATAAAATATTTGGACATTTATCTTCAACTGTAGTAAGTTTATAAGAAGAAAATGCTCTAAAACTGTTAAACTATTATATATATATATATATATATATATATATATATATATATATATATATATATATATGAATTGATTTTTAAGATTTACTTACCGTTTAGATTATGTTTTTTGTTTTATGTATCTAACATATAAATTTAATTAAAATAAGATCTGAATATATAATAATTGTTTTCTTTATAATATGTAATGTATATAACAGATATGCATAATTCATAGTTAAAAATCTTAAGTTTACCATTTAAATAATAAAAAAAAATTATTATATTGTTATTATTATAATTATAAATTTAAATGTTGATAGTTTTTATAATTTTTTAATGAATAGTTTTTATTTATTGTGTACATAATTTTTAAATTAAAAAAATGGTTAAATTTAAAAACTAAAAATATGATTAAATTTAAAAAAAATGATAAATTAAAAGATAAAATTATGAAATAATTATTTTAATTTAATATAACTTTTATTTCAAAAATAAAATTGAAAATTAAATGTGAAAAAAAGTTCATATATAAGTATAGAAAATAATAATTCTAAGACTAAAGAGATTTTCAGTTGTCATTATTAAAATCTCTTTTTTCCCGTGTTAATAACATAATTTATTTTAAGGTTGACACAATTAGGCTTATAGGCAGAGTTGCTAATCACTTATTAATTTAAGACGGAATGATTTTTGCAGCTATGTGACCTAGTTTGTTATTAAAATAAAACGTTATTTTTTTTTTTATAGTTTAAAGGATTACATTTTGTGTGTGTATGTTTCAAGAATATAAATACATTTAATGTTATGATTTAAATCACAAACAATTATTAGTTAAATTTTAATTATGTGGTATAATTAAATAATGTAGGACGAAAAGTAATTATCAACTCAACTTATCTAATTCATATTAATGAATTTATATATATACAACTAATTAGTTAACTCGTTGTCTAAGCTGGCCAAGAGGATTAGTACGGGCTAACTATAATAGACAAGTCTAGCTTTATTGACATATTTCATGACTATTGTCAAATCTCATCAATTATAAAATTTAAGCATTCACTTTAATTACATATTCAATTTCATTATAATAAGCGTATCAATACAGAAAAAATAAAACATATAAGACTTAGTATCTTATTATTTAATTTTTATGTCTCCTACTAGACCCATGATCTTAAATATTATACTGAAAATATGTTTATATAAGACTTCGAATATAATTGTTATTATATTATTTGAGTCATAAATTTAAAGGAAAATATATTTTTTTGGCTACTAAATTTTGATAACTTTATTTTATAATTTTAAGTATCAATTTTAGTTTTTTTTATTTTTTTATTTTTTCATTCTCAATATTTAAAAACTACAACTACTTAAAAGATATCACCTCATATTGTAAGATAAAATTGTCAAAATTTAGTAGTTAAAATATCATTATCCAAATTTAAATTATAAATCTTATTAAATCTATTGGACAAAGTGTTTTTACATAAATTTGAATATCTCGAGTCTTAAATTTATAACTCTGAGTATAATCTCGCAATGAATATATTTTTAGAATGGAAAATAATTTTTTAATAATTAAATCGATAATTTTTTTTCATAATTTAAGGTGATATTTAAGTAATTTTTTATTTTTATATTCCAGAATTATTTAAAAAATTTCATTCCAATTATAAAAAAATAATTAAAATTTAATTATGAAAATATCATTGTTTCTTCATAATTATAAAATTAGGACCTGAGTTATATAAAATATTTTATGTATTGACATGAAAACTATCCTTTACCAAACAAAATATTAATTAACATGTGATTTTTAAAGTAACTGTCCTTTAATAATTTTATTTTAAAGAAATCTTAAAATTTATGTACAACTGGAAAATAATCATTGTTTTATAATAAAATAACTTTTTTAATGTACACAATTTGACTACAAAATTTGTTGAAATAAAAATCTGAAGTTTAATAGGAAAATAAAATATTTATTATATGTTGAAAGGGGGAGCTACTTCAACTCATATGAAGATGGTTTTGATAATGTCCAAGGCTACACTTCATGTGCATTACCAGTTTAGAATTAGTCCGTTTTAGTTAGGTTGTGTATTAGGCTGTTAGTATGAAATTATCATATGTAAATTAAGTCTGCATTAAGTTGTAATTAACCATCACACTCTTGTTTGTGCAATCATGAATTGATTAGCTGTTTAACTAATGGATTAGCTATGAGTACTGCACTATGGCAGTGAAAATACACTCACGATAATCGATTAGTTAAATTTCTAATCCATTAATGACAAAAGAGAACTCTGTATAAAAGTTGTTTTCTGAAATCTGTTTCAACTGGAAAAAATTACAAATCACTGAAAAACATTATGAGAAACAGCCCTTTGAGATTTACAAAGTTCTTAAGCATTCTTGAAGATCATTCAAGTGAAGATTCAAGGAGATTGATGGTTGATTCTACCTTGATGGGTCTAGCTTGAATCTATGAGCAAATTGACAAATCTGCACAACAATAGGTGTATTCGTTTCTTGATTCTTTTTTATTGTATTTCTGATTACAGTTGCTTCATTGTGGGAAGTGAAGGCCTAGGAGCAATTGTGTGGATGCATTGTTCCTAGGGAGAGTTCTTGATTGGTAGATCAAGTTCTTTGGGTTTTAGGTTCTAGAATTATATAGGTGTTCTTGTAATTCTTGGATCCTTGTGTTAGTGGAATCCTCCTAAGTGGGTTTACTTAGGAGAAGACTAGATGTAGATTCTTTTTGAATCGAACCAGTATAAACTGTTGTGTCTTGGTTTTTCTCTTCTCTTACAATCTTTCTTAATTGTCTTAAACATTCCATCAACACATAACTGTGAAATTGATTAATTGGGTTATAAAACTTAAAGACTCTTTCAAGATTCAACTTAAACAAGTGAAAGACTTATTAATCAATTCAAATCCCTTTCTGGGTTGAACTATTAGACAATCTATTTTTAACATGATATACATTCTACTTCCTGTACTTTTTACTCGTTTTAAAAGATAAATCAACATGGAATATTCGGTCTAACATTCCGAAAACATTCATCTTCCAAATGTCTAAAATACCATTTAATATTTTTTATTCACATAAAAGTAAATAAACTTTATTTTTAAAATAAAAAAATGTACATGTAACTGCAAAGTTCCTTAGCTTAAAAAGTTTGATATTACATAATAAAATAAAGTCATCCTCTCACAATAATGTGAGCAGAAGTGTAGTTGTAAAGTATACTAGTTGGTTTAGAATTTACGGGAACTAAATGCTGTGGTTGAAATGAACCAGTGTCATATAATAAATCGTAGAATATCACACAACTTTTCTATTTTTAAATAATTTATTAAATCAACATAAACTTTTTAGTAAATACATTATTTTTATTGAGATAAGAAATAATAATAAATTTTTGATTATCTATACTTAAGGAAATCCATTTTCGTATTCATTTTATTTTTTAAATTAAAATAATTATTTTATTAATTTTAGCTTTTAAATAATTATTTTTTCTTTAATTTTTAACATTTTATTTTGAGTTTTTATCATTTTTTTTAATTTTAACTGTTTTTTAATTATAAAACTACTAAAAATAGATAAAAACTATTCATAATAAAATTACAAAAATTATTTATATTTAATTTTATAATAATAATAATAATAATAATAATTTTATCATTTTTTTATTATCATAAAGAAAATTAATCATTCATGCACTACTATATTTACAGTAATATCATTAATAAAGATAAATACAAATAACTAATCTTCATCGGACAAAAAATGAATAGTTAGTTAAAGATTTATTATTCATTTCTAATTTTTTCAAAAGTTTACAATTATAATTACTTACAAAATTAATGTTGTGTTCGTTTGTAATTGTTTCCACATGTTATGAAGACGAATTTTAAAAAGGGTTAAATATTTTTTGTCCCTCAAGTTTAAGTGAATTTTGGAATTAGTCTATCTTGCAAATTTTATACTAATTTAATCTATCATCTTTAGAAATGCATGAATATAGTCATTCTTACCAAATGTTGTTAAATTTATTTAATATTTTAAACGTATTTTATGATAATATTTGAGTTAACATTGAAGCGAAAATATATCAAATGGTGTAAATCATTCAAATACTATATGAGATGCGTTTGAAACGTAAGATAAATTAAACAAAATTTGGTTAAAAGGACTAAATTCACGCATTTTTAAAGATGAAAGACTAAATTTGTCAAAAATTTTGAAGAAGAACTAATTCCAAATTTTACTGAAACTTTAGGGACCAAAAACATATTTAACCCTTTTAAAAAGTGCATATGTTCTCTTCACATGATATACAATAATAAGGGAGCACGAATTTGCGAGATACAACAATTATCTCATCTCCGTGACATGTGAAGATTTGAGGATGATGGTTCCATTTTACCATTTTAACCCTGACACTTATTTTGCATTTGTTTGGTTTGTTTTTGTTTTTGTGCTGGCAATGTAATGTTGTGTTGTATTGTGTGGTTGAAGGTTTAGATGAGTGGTGTGATGTTATTATGTGTGAACTAGTGTTTAAGGTTCAAATCACTTACTAACTGTCATAAAATTAATCTCAAAATTCACTCATTTTACTATCTAAATCTATTAAAACAACACACATATTCATCGATACAATCTCATCTTCACACCCTCTTCCAAATCCATCATACTAAAAGAACAAACCTTTTAAGGATATGTTTCTTTTAAGTATTTATATTTTTAAAGAAATAGTAATAAAATAAAAAGTGTGTTTTTTGGAAATATTTTTTATAAATAAGTTAAAATTTTAAAGTAAAAGACGCCGCACTTAAAATAGATATAAGTTGATTCCTTTTTTATCGACATGATATCCATTACGATGGATGCAGAACATAGTAAGTATTGTGATAAATAAATATTATATAATAAAAAATTTAAAAATATTTCATACATTAAAATTAAACGATTATATTACAAAAATTAACTTTAAAATATAATTAATTAAGTACTTAATATAGATATAATTTATTAATACTTAAAATAAAAGCAATCATATATTTGAAACTTAGTTAAATCTAAATTCTTTAAATTAAACAAATTAACAAATTATACTATTTGTTTAATATACTTTTGATTAAAGTGTATATTCTAAAATATATTTTATTTACTATTATTTTGTTTTTAAATATTTTAAATCGAACTAAATTGATAATGAACTTAATTTAATTATATAAAAAATTAAATTATTTTAAATAAAAAATAAACTAAATTGCTCTATCAAATCAATTTTTATAAATTGAAACTATTATACAAATGAATTTAATTTAATCTTACACCACTTTTAAAATTTAGTTAAATTTTACAATTATTCATTTAAATTAATGCATTTGTTCACCCTAACTAACACTAACAATATTACAAACAACCAACTAATTTCATAATTATTCAATCAGTACCATTACATTGTGTCAATTTCACATCACAATTATTTCAACCTGTCATTACCTAGCATTTTACATAGTACTCAATCAGTTATAGCATAATTTAACATTTTAAGAAATAACTTCAAATCTATGTTGTTATTATTATATAATTGTTTTTTAAAGTAAAGTATCTTTATTTATATATTACAAATCTTTTATGTTTAGTTTATATAAATTTTTAACAAACGTATATATTTTGAACATAAAACTATATATAAATGATAATTCGATAATAGTCTAATGACATATTTGTTTTGTTATCTTAAAAGATGTTTTTTCATGAAGGAAATAAGATTACAGTCATGATCTTAGCAGAGGAATCAAGTTATTATTTGTAACAAACACATAATTGTGATGTTATTTGGATAAAAAGATGAATGAAGAGATTTGAAATAATGATAATTTGTGAGAGTCTGTGAATGATGTGATGAGTCTAATAAATTAAAAAAATGTTTTAATTGATAAAAATAGATGATTACCAATTTATCCTTATGTAAAAATGTGATATAAATTTAAATGTAAGTAGTGAAAATTATATTAAAATGAAATTGAATTTGTTATTTATAAAAAAAAAATTAAAATTTATAAAAGGAATTCGTAGGAATAAATTTGAAATACACTATATTAAATATTTTTCCTATATTATTATTTGAATTTTTGTTAATATTACTTATTATCTATAACAATATATAAAGATGATTCCTTCTTTTGTATCCACATTTCAAAAATTCAATTTTACCCTTTAAAATATAATTATTTATTAATTTTTTGAAAATTTACCGTTTATTTTACAAAATTTTTATAAAATGGTCTATTTCTGCTTCTTCTCTTTTTCCGTATTTATCAACAATTATTCTCTCATCTTTTCTTATATATTTTATTTTATTTTTAATAAATATAATTTTATTTTATATATTAACTTAATAACATTACAATATCATTATCACCTACCAATATAATATCATGCATATGTAAAAAATGCGTACACACAGTCGCGATAGAAAGGGACGTGTTTGGAAGCCATGAATTTGTGCATCTGCTGTCATTTTGTGCATATGCTGTAATGATGAAGTGCTATTATTTTGTTGATAAACAGCTGTTATTTTGCGTTTTGTGGTTATTTTGGCTCTGTTATGAGCAACACTTTGGATATTGTGCTCTTCAATTGGGTCTGTTATAAGCAACAATTTGGATATATAACAGTTTGGATATTATGTTCTGAAATTAGGTCTCTTATACCACCACTTTTTTTCAGTTATTCAATTGGCTCTGATATATCAGTACTTTTATTATCAGTTATCGGTATAAATGTATTATTATCAGTTATCGGTATAAATGTAAATTAGAACAACAACATTGAAATTTGAGACCAAAATGGTGTGCTTAAACTTAATCAAACTTTTTCATTCAATATACAAGCAAACTTTTACAATGCATTATAAATTTTTCATCAACAACGAAAATAAGATTACATTTAATACAAACAAAACAAACCCCCCAAATTAACACCTTTATCTTGTTTTCTAAAATCATGACAAATTTTTCTAAACACATAATTTTGATCATTTGCCCATACATTTCTTCCATTGTTTTATTACATTACATTATCTATTAAACAAGGCAAAATAGTTGACTTTATGGGCCAAATAATATAAGACTTTGATTAATTTAGTAACAAAATGTCTTTAGTTAGAAATTTTATTTTGTTAAGAATATATATTTTTTATATAATCAAGATAAATTACTGAAAATCAATGTCATCCTACTTTATCCAAAAGTATTGATTATCCACTTATTAACACATTAAATATCATAATTAATCACTTAAAGAAGGTAATCCATTTTACAAACATTAATATTTATTGTTACTATTATACAAATTGTTAATTTCAACATTTGCGATTCACATAAGGAAGAAAATAAATACTTAAAAGTTAAAAAAAAAGACAATATTTCTCAATGTATCAACCGAATATACATAACAATTTTGTACCACTTTTCAAACTTACATCGATCGATGTGAGTCTTCTATTTTCATCTTACTTTAACATTTTTACTGAAATTGATCCCAATATTTTTACTACACTTACCATAGGCAAAATATAATCGAAATACAATGCTAATTTTTATTGCGGCAAATGCTTGTCAAAAAGCATATGTAACGAATCATGTAATGGTAGGTAACGATAACGGCAACGATAACGGTAACAGTAACGGTAACGGGGTAACGATAACGATAACGGTAACGGGTAACCGATAACGGTAACGATAACAATAACGGTAATGGTAACGATAACGGTAATGATAACAGAGTAACAATAACAATAACAATAACAATAAAGGTAACGGTAACAGTAACGATAACGGTAACGGTAACAGTAACGATACTTGTAACGGTGGTAACGACAACGATAACGATAATAGGGTAATAGGGTAAAGATAACGGTAACGGTAAAAATAACTTGCAACTGTAATGGTAACGATAACGGTAATGAGAACAGTAACGGTAACGGTAATCTTAATGGGAATGGTAACGGTAATGAGAACGGTAACGGTAACGGTAAAGTAACGGCAATGGTAACGGTAACAATAATTGTAATTGTAATGGTAACGGTAACGGTCATGGAAACGGTAACGGTAACGATAATGGTAACGGTAACGGTAAGGGTAACAGTAACAGTAACAATAACGGTAACGGTATCGGTAAGAGTAACAGTAACGGTAAGGGTAACGATAACGGTAACAGTAAGGGTAACGATAACGGTAAGGGTAACAGTAACAGTAACGATAACGGTAACGGTATATGTATCGGTAAGAGTAACAGTAACGGTAAGGGTAACGATAACGGTAACGGTAACGATAACGGTAAGTGTAATGATAACGGTAACGGTAACGTAACGACAACGGTAACGGTAACGAAAATGATAACGGTAATTGTAACGGTAACGGTAATGGTAATGGTAACGGTAACGGTAATGGTAACGGTAACGGTAATCCCCCGTTCGATACTTGGTCACTATTTGGTCCCAGTACTTTAAAAATCATTATTTTTAGTCCCTATTGATTGACGACGGTATTAAAAATAACAAACGACGTGTCACGTGTTATTTAACTTTTTTTATAAAAAAATATAGCGTTCACCAAGCTGACGTTTTTCACGAACTGATAAAGAAATGCTTTTGATCCCGAAAATTTGAACTTAATTTGAAAATAATTCCTGACTTGAAAATGTTAATTTATATTTATTAAAACTAAAGTGAAATGTTAAAAATAGAGTGAAATGAATAGAAAAATTAATTATTGATGAATAAAAAAATGAAAAAAAAAATAAACAATTTTATAAATAATAGTTAAAAATAATCATTAATTTTAAAAATTTTAATAAATAATTATATTGTAAAGGATATAATTGGTATTATGAAATGTGGACAAAAAAAGAGAATCCTCTTTGTAAATTTGATAAGTTTATATATAAAAGGGAACAACAAATTATCCCACGGTGTCATGGCAAATAAACCCGTCCCCGTGGGTATTGCCCGAACCCGTCCCCGTTTTGACGGGGAATCCCCGCATTGACTGGGTAGGGGTATGGGTATGGGGAATCCCCGACTTTTTCAGTTGGGTATGGGGATGAGTATGGGGATGTACATATACCCGCCATAATACCCGTCCCCGCCATATTTCCATTCTCGTTTAAATTATTAAAATATTCACAATTAATCAAGTAACCCCTATATATATATATATTTTTTCTATTTTTTATTTCTTTTAATTATTTCATTTGTCATGAAACTCATTCTCATCTCCAATATATTTTTTATTTTATCATAACCTTTATGTAATTATGTTAAAATGATGTATGTTAATTAAAAAAAAATTATGCCTCACATTTGAATATTTATATTATTTTTTAATATTTTTATTTATTATAAATTTTTCTTTCACATGA
>Ga0214542_1005964_pt1 | contig 22674 bp, 10 predicted proteins | sample CNSS1metaG_FD_160096 | JGI IMG/M metagenome (GOLD analysis project Ga0214542, IMG submission 160096) | Root nodule microbial communities from cowpea collected in UCLA plant growth center, Los Angeles, California, USA - CNSS1 | ecosystem: Host-associated > Plants > Roots > Nodule | place: USA...
GACGGTAGCTGTCTGGAGAAGGATGCATGCAGGAGGCTTGATGGAAACGGAGAAGAGTGGCTGACAGCGAGAGAAACCAGAAACTTTGGAGGAAGAAGACGAACAGTGACATTGCGCCTCTACAATTCGCAAAATCACAAAATTACTCTAGTGACAGGCTTTATGGCCTCGGTTATTCAAAAAACCGAGGCCTAAAGTGGCTCAATGGCCTCGGTCGAAGGGGACCCGAAGCCAAAGGGGGCGGCGTTGATGAAATTTTTAAATTAGGGTTTCTGGGCAGGGTTATAGGCTTCGGTTCTATTTCAACCGAGGCCTAAAACTGTCCAATATTGCCTCGGTCGAAAAGCAACCGAGGCCAAATGTGTTCTCGCTGGCGCCAATTTTAAAATTTTCATTTCTGGACTACCTAATAGGCTTCGGTTCTTAAGGAACCGAGGCCTAAAGCTGCTTACGGCACCGGTTGTTTGAAGAACCGAAGCAATATAGGTTGCTGAAATTGCAAAATTGCCACCGCCTCCTTATAGGCTTCGGTTCCGCCATAACCGAGGCCTATAAGACGAGGTAAAATATCAAATTTGCACTAGTGACATTTATTTTTATACTAATTAAGGAAAAGTTACCTTTAGTTTATTAGACATTTTCTTCTTTAATTATTTTGCATGCAAATAATCTGATTACAGATGACTTTATTATATTTTTAGTATATTTCATAATATAATTAATTATCTTAAATAGGAATACTTATGTGGGAATGAGGGTGTGTTGTAAGTGTGTGAGGATGTACATAGAAATGTTTGTGTTTATGATAAATTGAAAATAAGATTGAAATTTATTTATTTATGATTAAAACTTGCTTTATATTTGATGTTCAATTTAGTATTGGAATTGTAAAAGTTTAAACATAATTTATAATAATCTAGATAACAATCTAACAATATGAGAAGTTTAAAAATAATTAATAAATTATATTGAATTATACTTTATATTTAAATTTTAGTTATAAAATCATGTCAACATTTTATATTAGCTAACTTATTTTAATTTTAAATTTACAAGCACTATTTGATCTAATAATTTGAATAAAAAATAATTTTTACATGGCTGTGGAACTTAAGCTATTTTAATGATAAATTTATAATGAATTTAATTATTAGACATTGTACATGATCACTAAACTATTCATAGAAAATAAATTATCTACAAAGAGATTTTTTTTTTTTCACGTTAAAAAACATTTATTTTTCTACTTATTAAAAAAAAGTTACCTTTAATTTATTAGACATTTTCTTCTCTAATTATTTTCCATGCAAAATAGTCTGAATATAAATGTCATTATATAATTTTTATTATATTTTACATAATATAACTAATTAGGCTTAAGTAGAATTACTTATAAGTGAAACTTATTTATTTATAACAATATAAAATTAAAAAGTGTAAAAGCCTTATATTTGAAGTTCAATTTAGTATTGGAAATGTGAAAGTTTGAAACTAATTTATATTAATCTAGATAACAATCTAACAATATGAGAAGTTTAAAACAAATTAATAAATTATATTGAATTATTCTTTATATTTATATTTTAGATAAAATCATGTCAACATTTTATTTACCAAATTTATTTTGAATTAAACTTTATTTCAACGATATTTGAAATTTATATTTCAAAAAAATTATATTTTAAATAATTTTATATATAATTGTTTGAAATATAAATTCAAATAAAAAATAATATTAAAGTATGATGTAATATGTTTTTTGAAATATAATTTTTAAATAAATTTAAATTTATAATTAAAAAAATAAGGCTAAATGTAAATTAAAAATTTAAATAAACTTAATCTTATTTTATAAAAATATCAATTTTAATAAAAGTATTAGTGTAACATTTTTGTAGAAATTAAATTTGTTATTAATTTGGAGAGAAACGAAATTAGTTCATTTTTAACAAAACTTAGAACTAAATTAAAATTAAATCATAACAAATATAGGAAGTATAAGGACTAAATTAAAATTAAGATAACAGGTATAGGAACCAAATTGAGATTAAGTCAATAACGTGGTATTGACAGTGACACGTGGCATTACCACTACCACGTCACATTGTCACTATCACTGCCACGTGACACAATGCTGTTTTTGTAAGGCCCACTTAATTCTGCCCCAATGTTTAAGGGTTTGCCCTAATCAGTTGGGCCTAAGGCTGGCCCATAGGGTACCCAAAACTCCTAAACTAGTCTAACCCTCTCACTTTCTGCTCACTTTGCAAAATCAATCCCTTGCTCACTTTCTTTTCCCTCAATAGAGCTTTGTTAGGGTTTGAACCTCATTCATCTTCAAGCGAGCTTGAGTCCATTTCTTTCTCATGTAAGTTGGTTCTCAACCTGTACCTTCTTTGTTTCTAGCTCTGTTGTCGTGATTCTAACTAGGGTTCACCTTGGTAACCCCGTTTTGAATTTGTTTCACTATTTCCAACTCCCGAATCTGCTTTTGGAGTTCTTGTGTTCGTTGGCTTAGGTGTCAGAGTCTTTTGGCTAGCATTTTCCAAGTAAGGGAAGCTAGGGTTTTCACATTTTTGTAGTATGTTGGTTGCTTTGCTTCTGTTTCATGATTAATATGCCTGGATGATGTTTGGGTTCGTATGAAAATGAACTGAATATTGTTTTGGATTGGTGTGCTGCCATGTATGTGTGAACAGGGGACGAGAACTGATATTTTCGTCCAAGCGAGCTCGTCTCGCCTCAGCGAGAATAGTAGAAGCTCGCCCAAATTTCTACTCAAGATTGGTATGCATGATAACTTTATGTTGGTTGGTGATACTTGATTTTTGGTATGGTTTAGGACGTAATTCCATGAATCTCATGGAGAGGTCTCATGGTGGTGCCTCATGGTTAAGACATAATTTCACGAAGGTTTCGTGGTGGTGCCTTATTATATAATTTAGTAAGGATTCAAGTAAGGATTGCATTCTGAAACTCTAAAGAGTTAGTGAGTCTCACGTAGAGCGTATGACTCAAATGGTGAGAGTAGTAGGAGGCCCTAGTCTTTGGCAGGATAATGGCCTTAGATGTTTGAAGACTAACCTTGTGCGTGGTAGGGTGAAACCCATTGGCAATTGCTCTACAGAGCAGTAGAGGCCACCACAAGTGCAAGTATCTAGTGAATCTGACTGATTATATGTATCCGGATAATTGAGTCTTAGAGTCTTGTTTGTTGGTCATCACATACTTGGTTGATTTATATATATTTGACTCTTAAATTGTATGCAATTGTATGATAAAACATTTTCCACTCTAGCTTATCCTTTCTGTTTGTTTGTATGTTCTATGTGTGGTTTTCTCCTTTTGTGATGATCATCAATTTATTGATGTGAGCATATGTGGGAACTCCTCGTGGTCACCAGGGTGATGGAAATTCCGCTGCGTAGTTATTCTTGGGTTGGATTCCCTGCTCCGAGTATTCTTGAAGGTCAAGGCCTATGTACTACCTTGTATTTTGGATACTGTTTAACTTTTATCTTATTTTGTTAATGATATCATGGTGTGCCTTAGACTTTCTCTCCAAGTATCTGGGATAGCGGTAAGGAATGATACTTATACTCTATAACGTTGCTCTTTATATTACTTTATGTGATGTTTCATTTAATTAAGTCTATTTATTAAATGGGACGTTATAGTTTTGACACATGACAATTAAAAAAAAAAAAAAAAAAAAAAAAAACAGAAAAAATCACAAACTAATACATGAGACATATTTAACGTCATTAGCATAGTACTAATAAAAATGACCTAGTAATTACACATTTTCAAAAATAGGGATCCAATTAAAACGAGTCAAAATCTAAAAATTAAATTGAGATTTTTGAGAAAAAACGAGACTTATTTTAAATTAAATTAAATTTTACAAGCACTATTTGATGTAATGATTTGAATGAAAAATAAGTTTTTTTTTTTCTTGTAAACAGACATTGTAATGGAATTTAAGCTCTTCGAATGATAAATTTCTAATCAATTTAATTATTTTAGAAGTTGTACATGATCATTAAATCTTTTCACAAAAATTAAATTATGTACAAGTGAAGTTTATATATATATATATATATATATATATATATATATATATATATATTAGAAAACATGTATTTTTTTAGTAAGTAAAGAAAACATGTATATTTAGTCCTAATATTTCATATTACATTAATTACGCTTAAGTCAAAATTATTTTAATACACTATCTCTTTTAAAAAATCTTACAATCATTCACATTGATTAATTTCAAGAAATTATTTAATTTAAACTTTGCAATTCAGGCAGAAAATTTGAAACGAATTAAACTAATCAATAAATTAGAAAAAGACAAATTTTCCATACAAACATAATACAGATGAACGTCATTTGAGACATAACATTTTATCATCTAGGGAGCGTGGAAAATTACCAATTCAAGGGGGAATTGAAACAATCAATCAATATCTTTAGGTCGAATTTGGGCTTTAAAGGATGAAACCAGGTTGTTCATGCTTAATTACTATGCTATGCGTTTTGATGTTAGATTCAGATTCATGTACGTATGTATTGTTTAATTATGTATTGAAACGAGTTTTTAATTTCTTCTTAGTTTATTAATTTCTAGTTAATTGAAAGTAAAATAAGATCTTTCAAAACCTATGATAATCAAATCAAGGAGTCAATGCATTTTTAATTTTTGTTCGTCATGGAACATTTGAATTATAATATTGGTTACAAGCATACGATTTTGGAATCATACCCTAAGTATTAGAACTTAATTTGTTTATTTGTTCGAATATGACCTTAATCATTTGATTTCTGGATTTCTTTTTCTGATAGCTACGGGTATTATTTTGACTTGGAATTTTAATGCCCACTTCCAATACCTTGAACTTAATTGGAAAAATAGCTCGAGCAATTGGTGTGGTGTGATTTCAGAGATAAAAAAAAAATGGACTGAATTTTGGCTAAACTTGTAACAGCCATAACTTTCATTCTGGTAGAATCACTATTATTATATATGCCTTTGGGGTAGAAATTGATGTTTTTTGTTTTGAATTAGTGCCATTTGTGATTTTTCTTCTTTATTTTGCAATTTTGAAAAAAATTTAAAATAATTGCAGTTTGAGTTTTGGGATGAATATTTTTGTGGTTATACTTTGAGCCACCACTCGTAAATGGGCCTTGACATGTTTCATACCCAAAGCCATCATCCAAAGCCATTAAGACCACACAAAACGTCCACCTAACAACCCCTGCCTCTACGTTATTGTCTGGTGCAGGCTAAGAGACACCAGGCGATATGTCGCTACAGGTCACCTGACAGACACCATTCGCCACCAGGCGCCACGCATTCCAGAGGCCACTGTTTTAAAAACTATCGCCTAACGGTTCAATCATCATCGCCAGGCACTACGTGCTCCAAGGACTTCCCTGGTGCCTCCTATCGCCTAGTAGTCCAGTAAGCACTGCTAGGCGCTATACCAATAGCGTGTCTAGTTTTTGGTTTTTTCACTCCAACAAGGTTTTGACACACTAATCATGCAATTGCACACATCAAGAATACCAATTACTCATCTGTATAATGCAATATGACTCAAAATAACCTCATTCCATCTTATATGCCTACCTTTCTATGCATATTCATACATATACTCCACTATTTAAATTCATGTTAGCACTCCATTTTAACTTATGAATAATTCCTGCTTACACCAAGTTTAATCAACAACACTCTACCAACTTAATCCATTGTAACATACTAACTACACTTTAGTATCCCTACATATTCATGCATTTATACATAATATCTCAACACTTACAAATTGAAACTAGGAATGAAAGTACCTTGCTTATGACTAAGACCTCGACCAGCCTCTGCCATGGCTATAAATCTTGTACCCCCTGTACTAATACCAACCACCCTGCTCTAATTCCTTCAATCATGGTTTCCTCTTATCTCTAGTTGAACATAATAACCCAACCCTCTTTAAAACATTACACTTACTGTAGTATTTTTCGTCCATATTACCTCAGTACTTCCTACATGGAATCTCACCTCACAACTTCAAAATAGCTAGCACCACAAAACTGCCAGATAGTGCCCATTGGTTGGCGGTAAGCATATGCCGCCAGGCGGTGCATACATTTCTGGGATATTCCCAGATTTTTTGTTCCCTGTGAGAAAGCCCTAAAGTTTCCTCACCCTACGATTCAGAAATCCAACAGTACAATTTTCACTCCTAATTAATGTTCCAGTGTGCACCTACCTTCAATTGCATCCTCTAATTACAAATTTACTTTTATTAGGATTAAAAATTCATGTTTAACATTCATTATCAACCCTTATTCACCCACATGCTTCTCAAATCATCCAAACATGAAAACCACCAGACGATTTATTAATTTACAACATCCATCAATTAAAAAAACACTAAAGATGCCTGGTGGACCTTCAACACCGTCAGGTGGTTCATCACCAAAACCTAGAAAATTGTGCATAAGGCTTGCGTCGCTTGGCGGACCTTCAATGTCGCCTGGCGGACCTTCAATATCGTCAGACGATTTCTAGAAAAAATTTAGAAACGTGAAAAATCCAGGATGAAAAGAGAAAATAAAAAGCACCCTTGCATCCATAAATCATACAATAACGCAATTTAAAGTAAACATGGGTTGCAACTCCCCTAACTTGGAATTCCTGCTCCTAACGTGCTCCTTCTTACTTGTCATGTGATCTCCTTTGCCTCTACCAAAAGAACTCCCACAAGCCCTCAATACCCTCTTTAGGTCCCTGATTCTTGCTCTAAAAATTGCCTTTAGCTGTCACCCCAGTATTTTCCCTTTTCTCCTCCCTATAATCGAACCCTTAACCATCAAATTACCAAGCATATGCACAACCATCAAGCCATCACATGTTTCATAACATTTCATGCATATCTATAACTATAAAATCGCACCACATAGTCATGCATACTAAAAAATGAAGTAAATAGTTAAAACATCACACCAATGACATTCCCCGGACTCGAACCCAAGTCCTTTCAACCACTTGAGCTAGTATTATTCCTTTTCATAACTCGTTGCATTAATTAATTTAAAGACCCTTTCACTCGCATTTATATCAAATAAATATTTATTTATTTATTTAATTTCTCGGATCTTACAATGGGAACTTCAAAAGCATAAACAAATGTCAACAAGAGGAAATGATATTTTTATCAGTCATAAAATGGCCAAAATGTGGTCTTTAGTTTGTTAAGATTTCTATCATCAGCCAATGTCAGCACTACCATAAGCTCTTTCTCTAATGGATTACAATATGAACTTTAACAACAAGGTAATACCTCTTGCTGAACAAGCTTTAGTTCAGCCTCCAAAGGAGAAAGAATTTCTTCTATTGGAAATCAGACTCACAAGAAACCACACACAAAGGAAGATAAGACATATGCTCCTGTTGTAATTTGGGAGGAAAATCCCAAAATGCAAGAACCCTAATTGCAAAAACCATAAATAACGATGTGATTCAATTAAAAGAGAAGACACACCTGAAAACACACTTAAAGACGACGATATGTAAGGGAAGGGAGACACAAACAAATAGACGCAACCAACTGAGACGCAATGATCACACACAGAGTTGATGCAAACACAATAAGTGTTGAAATGTGGAATTGAGAAGCGAATTGTTGAAATGTTAAGAGAATGGGCTGAAATGGGAGCACATGAGAAAGGAGAAGGGTCTTTGAAATTTTGGCTAAAATTGTTGAAATGAGATAAGAGACGAGGGAGATAAGCTAAAATATTGGGATGGTGGAGGGAGAAATACGATAAAGAAACCTTTAATTTTTATTTTTCTAGCATTTACTTAAAAAGTGGTAGTTAAAACCGCCATATTTTAAATGCAAAATATGGTGGTTTAAAATATGGTAGTTAAGACCACCATATTTTGCATGTAAAATCTAGCCGTTCAAAAACCGCCTTATTATAATGTAAAATCTGGCAGTTTTAAATAACTGCCATATTAAAATCACTACAATTTACTCGATTTTTTGTAGTTTTTGCACTATCTACTAAAATTCCTTCTGATGAAAATTTTTGTCCATAAACAATGCCTTCTCATACCATAAAATTACAATTGTCCAAATTGAGAATAAGATTCGTCTCCACACATCTTTTAAGTACAATCTCAAGATTCTTTAGGCAAAGATCAAAAGATGACCTAAAGACTGAGAAATCATCCCTAAAAACTTCAATGCTCTTCTCTAGTAGATCAACAAAAATTGGAAACATGCATCTTTGAAAAGTGGTTAGTGCATTACAAAGACCAAATGGGATTCTTCGATATGCAAATACGCTAAATGGACAAGTAAAATCATTCTTTTCTTGATCTTCGAGATTGACTATGATTTGGTTATAGCTAGAAAAGCCATAAAAAAATATACGATTTCCTTGCTAACTTGCCTAGAATTTGATTTGTATGACGAGAAAGAGAAAAAAAAAAGAGGAAAAGAAGGATTGTTCCTTTGTTCGTCTCACAATACAACATTAATGAATATGCCTTCAACTTTTCATCTACCTAAGAGCACCACAAAAATACAAAAAAGAAAATCAATATTTATGTCTGTTTTCTCTAGCCAAGGTTCAAACTTACCACCTCTAAGTTCCAAAACCACACTCCAAACCATATACACTATCATATTTATCTTGTCATACAATGCGCACATAAACATTCAAATAATATTTCACACAACAAAAAAGGCCAAAATAAATTATAAATACTTAATAAACATAAGTCGCACCAAAGACGTACACATAATCACCTCCAAATTAATTACAAAAAAATATTTAAATATAAACACTCCAAATGCACACATCAGGAATCAAACCCAACCAACCCATGACAAGGCTCTAACCAACTGTGTTACACATGACTTTTGTCTAACTCATTATTTATTAATTTAAATAGTACTCCTCTCGTCCAATTACCACCTTAAAAATAATTATTTTTTTCTAGTCTTACACATGTCACAAGTTCTGTCGAACACCCACAAACGAATGGTCAAGCAGAAGCCATGAACAAGGTCATAGTGGCCGAGTTGAAATAAAGATTAATAGAAGCCAAAAGAGCATGGGTGGATGAGTTGCCACAAGTACTATGGGCCTATTAATGTAAGTCACATAGGTACAATTACAACCGAGGCATATACCACCTTCTGCCTCGGTTCAGTTGCAACCGAGGCATATACCACCTTCTGCCTCGGTTCAATTACAACCGAGGCATAAACCTACTGCAATTTAATTAAAATAGTTTTTTTATTTTTTTTAAATTAATTAACTTATATGTCTCAGGTAGTAGACAACTGAGGCCATAAGCCCTTTATGCCTCGGGTATTTAAAAATCGAGACATAATCTGCAACGTCCAATTTTAAAACGTGAAAAGAGCGGGAATTTTGAAATTATTTTTCAGGCTTTATGCCTCGAGTGGATATGAACCGAGGCATATAAGCTATTATGCAGCGGTTATTATTCGAACCAAGGCATAAAAGTTCGCTAAAATTTCAAAAATGCCACCACGTTTTGATATACCTCGTTTTTGGGGGAACCGAGGCATAATAGTCAAAGTAAAATGTCATTAATGCACTAGTGATGTAGCAACCAAGTGGAGGGAGAAGGCAATCATCCAGAAAAAAGTTAGTAAAAGGATGTAAGCAAGGAGGTTCAACACCGAGGTCAAGCCATGAAACTTCTGATAATTGACATTATCATGTTATATTTTTTGTTTATTTTTTCTTTTATTTTTGTTTTATTATTACCCTTTTAGATATATTAGGTTTTATTTAAGAAAATTGGAAAAGATAAGTATTTGGTTTACATATTTAATATTTTCCAGATAAGTGGAAATATTAAAGAAATTAAGAAGAATATCAACAAAATTTGATTATCAAAGTTATCGCCAAAAGGAGATATTGATAAAGTTGGTTACTCCAATATAAAATCAAGTATAAAGTTGCAAGTTATGTCCAATTTGAAAAATCTAAAAATAAGGGACTTGACAGATGTCAAAAGGAACAACCTTTATGAGAAATAAACAACCCCTTTGGGGGAAAAAGGGAAAATAATTATTTTGGGGAAAAGGACACTTGACCTAAAAGGAGAGAAGGTAGAGGTGCATTTTGAAGGCTGGGGGTATTCATCTTTATTCTTATTATAGTATTAAGAATGTTAAGGAGTAGCTAATTCCCTTATTCATGGGGATTGAATTTAATGTATTCTTAACTCTTTGTGAACTCACTATTAAATATAATTATTTTCCATATTGATAGCATATTTAGGAGTACTTTCTGATTGAAAGATAGTTTAGGAAACCAAATTAGGATGAAACAACTAATAAAATTCACATGCTAGACATAGTTATGGAACATTTACTCATTCATAACATCAAAATCTTGATCATTAATGTGAACTTATAATAAAAATTACTAGACATAGGGTTTTTATTATTCAAGTTTAAACTTGTCGATAAGGCATTACAACGTTTTATAAAAGGTGTGAATGCTAAAGAAAGAATTAGAAGTATATTATTTGGTATTTTTGCTTTGAATTGAATCATGAAACACAATCCCAGTGAAGCCTTTATCATATATTGTTGCACACCATATGTTTGATAAAAATACAAAAAGAGTTTTATTTTTGTTTTTGTGAATTTTGATGTCTAATTGAGTTATGAATTGTAAGAGTTGTCAAGTGTTACACAAGTCTTTTGGGAAACAATACTTGGAATTTTCACTTTATTACTTGTGTGATTTGGTACTCTTACCACAGAGCTTCATTGAAGGAGATATAATGTGGAGGAAGATGGATGATGCTCGCGAGAAGTCTTCCTACAGGAAGCTTGTGCTGAATTGCGAAGGACTATTCAGAGTAGTAAAAAAATTTGAAGAACGATGTCTATTCGTTAGAATATTTGAGTAGCAAGGCATTGCCCAACACTTGGAATGCCATACACCTTAAGATGTATTTCAGCTAATAACAGGTATGAACCGAACAACACACTCTTTATTGAAGGGGCAAAAAAGTTAATAAAATAAGGCATTCCAACTTCAATTTGTTCAATTTTTTCTTTGCACAAGCGTAGATGTCTTAAGTTGGTTAAGGACGAGCTTCGATGAATCCTCTATCAATCGGTAACCTCGCTTGTTTAAGGAATAGTTTTAATGAACCCCCACCAAGATCACGGTCAGTTAAGGATGACTTCCAACGAACCTCTGTTGCGTTATATCAATTGATCGATTAAGGATGAGTTCTAATTAACCCTATCTTATGAGCTTTGGCCTAAGCAGCGATATTGACGTCGAGTCACATTTTAGGAAACCTTCACTACAAGGAGACCTGGAGCTCCAAAATGATAATTGAACAATCAAGAGAAAACCCTATGGGAGGGAAAGCTCTGTGGCTGGTCACCAAGATGACTGTCCAAGCTTGGGAGTAAACCCACTCGTGAAGGAAACCTCCATGGATGACCTACTTGGATTGGAGCTAGAGCAACACTTAAAATTTTATAAATAGAAAACATGTCTTTATTATTTTCATGTTGATTTTGTAAATCATTTTAGAGAGAGAAACTTCATAGTTAGCTTAGGTTCGTATTGTATATCTCATGTTCTTGTTGTATACATTATTGTGAGCAACTAACTTCTTCCTAGTTGAGATTGGATGTAACTTCTAAACTCTTTATACTGCACTTGGTTTTAGATATATATATATATATATATATATATATATATATATATATAATATGTTCTTGTCTTTACATGTTAGTTATTTGATTTGCTTTCATTCTTTTGATGACTTGATCATTCATCATACTTTATCACCACTAGATAGTAGAGACATCTAGGTTAATGTTTAGATTTAATCAAATCTCCTAATGCTTGGCATATACCAGAGATGGTTATACGACTTTAGCTGGTTTAAAGAGTCTTGTTCTTAATGCATGGGTTCCTCCACCTGGATGGGGACATCTTGCGTGTGATACGTAACATCCCAATTTTGGGATATCATGGAAAGTTAGAAAACGAACGCATTTGACGAAAAAGGAATTATCATTGAAAATGTACTAATAAAAAAATACTTATAATTTAATTTAAATTGCGTAGTTCAAAATGTTAACTTGTCAAAAATATTCAAATAACAATTGCGAACAAAAGAAAATTACATAGCTCTTAGTATCTGATTTAAAATAACTAAATAAATTATAAAAACTCCCGAGTCAAACCCAGCCTCTCGTCAATCTACTCCATGCCAAAATTATCTGCAATATCATCTGCCGCCGTATAAAACACATGTTATACGATCATCGCACATGCATCAAACACACAAACAAACAAATAGGGGTAAGCTAACCATAAACAATTATATTTATAAAAGAAATTCATAAATAAAACATATCCATAAATACTCGACGTCGCATTCAAGTAACACTTAAGCATTATGATCACAATCAATCCTTGGTTTGAACACACAAACCCCAAAATCCAAAAAATCATACCAAACCAAACATAGCATCACATTCATAAAAAATCTTCAAACATAGTTATCATAATCAAGCTTTGGTTTTCCGCGACCTCTCACCCCACAATAACATCTAGTTTTCTAGAACAAATGGTTCGATGTGTCCCACTATCGTAGCCAGATTGTCTCCCTTATTCCGCAAGGAATTATGAGTAAAAACATTGATGCATCGCACATCGGACACTATACTTGCAACGAGCCGAAATAAAGTGAAACATATTTCCCCTCCCCACTACTTCACACAGGCGAGGGGGTACAACACTTGAACCAATCCTTTACCACTGCTTCACACAGGCGAGGAGGGCCCCTTTCCACTGCTTCACACATGCGAAAGAGTCTTCACTGGGTTCCTAGGTACGGAAAACCTCACACAACACCCAATTTCAACAAGAGCCTTCAAGTAAGGCAAACACTCTCAACATGCAACACATTAGAGTTACATGTTTAATTGATTGGTGTTGTGCGTGTAAGACCCATAGAATTTAATTAATTAAATAATTAATTAATTAATAAATGCGGGTGAGAAAATAATTTATGACATTAAATTATGATGAGTATGACGTGGAAAAGTACTAGCTCAAGTGGTTGAGAGTACTTTGATTGTGTGAGAGGACTTGGGTTCGAGTCCTATGTATGCCAATTTTGTGTTATTATTCGTTATTATTTTAAATATATGATAATCATGCTGTGAAATAATATGTTAATTGGATGATGATTGTTAGCATGAAACATGAATTGGCATGATGATTTGGCATTGCATAGTTGTGGGTTCAACTCTGGGAGAAACCCAAATTAAACATTCTTTTTGCTATTTTTGGCTTTGGCATGAAGGTGAAGGGTTAACATAAACCCTAGAGAAGATTGCAGCCAAGGGAGGGTTGAGAAATGGATCATAAAGGGTCCATGAATGACAATAAACATCACCATTAAGCGTTAGATTTGTTTTGTGTTATTACCTAGTTTTTAAGACACCTTTAAAAGGCCAAAGTGAGGTAAGGAGAAAGGTTTTGGCAAGTTGTATGTGCACTTAGAAAACAGAGCACGAAAATTGGAGTGTGGTGAGGCTTGAGTGCATAATTGTGGCTGATTGGAGGAAGAACTAAGAGGACTTTGGGTGAGCGAAGAGGAACTTTAGTGCAATTCTCAAACTTTTAACAAGGAAACCAGGTTAGGGGAGTTTCGCGTTAAGTTGTGTAATTAGTTTAATTGCCTGATTTTTAATTATGTTGTGCATGAGTATATTACTGTTTACGTCTCTTTTTTTTGGGTTTCTGGGATTTTTTCCAGAAACCACCTGGCGGGAGATGAAGACCCGCTAGGCGACTCATTTGTGTTAAGCCAATCCCTGGTCTTCGGGTAAGAACCGCCTGGCGGCAAGGTCCCGGCCGCCAGGCGCTACAATGCTAAAACAACATTCTGGGTTCTATCTGATGCACTGTCTGGCGGAGATGAATAACCGCCAGGCGATGTGAGTCTATTCGAGTCGTTTTTGGTATTTTGGGGTCACTGGGGTGATTCTAATCGGATGGACATACTGTTCCAGTTGTTGTGAGTGAATTGAGGTAATGTCTTGTTGAAATTGTGCGTGATCGAAAGGGGTAATTTATATGAAATTGCATGAACGGGAGTTAGGGTTTACAAGTTTGGGATAAAAGGTTGGAATTATTGACATTGTGAATTGGGTTGCATGTTACGTGTGATATTGTACTAAGAACTGTCTGAGGTGCGAGAATTGATGAACTTGTTAAATGAAGGTGAGGACAAGTTTGGGTTTCTAGGTGCAACAACGCTGGGGATTTTCCAGAACTGCTATGTGCCGCCTGGCGGTACCAAGACTGCCGTCAGGCGCTATACCAGAAAATGGGGTTTTTAGATTTAGTGAAGAGGGGGGGTTGGGACGTTTACCTATTTTACATGGAGTAGAAGTGTTAGGAGTTGGGAAGATTGTAGCAGACGTATGGCTGTGGAAATGTGGTAGCAATATTATGGAGGTTAAGGGTGATAGGTAAAAGTGGAGTGACCTTGAGGTAATGTTGAAAAGGAAAGAATGATGGAGACGAACTATAAGAGTTTGGATGAGAACAGTGGCAGTGAGATTAATAGCGGAACCTCTGACTTTAAGTGGGTTTGAATGAGCAAATAGAATGGATGTCTTGAACCTATTTGAGAAAATACTTACTCTTGTGAAAAGGATATGGGAACGAGGTGTGGGGTGGCATAACGTTATTATACTTATGGTAAATAGATAGTTGCTATGATCATCAAATTACAATCACCAGAGAGAGGTAAGCTTACCCGTAAATTGCTAGCTAATCAATAAGTAGATAAGAGACTGTAGAATCTGAGGAAAACCAGCAGTGTGCAGATACTGATACCTCGTCTGGCGATGAGCTACGTTCCGTCAGGCGGTAGCGTGTTAACATTGAGGTACGTATTTAGGGGTGCCTGGCGGTAGGGACCTTCTCGCCAGGCGGTTACAATGGTAATGTTGAATCAAAGGCGCTGAGGCGCCTGGCGGTACGGGACACCCGCCAGGCGGTCTGGAAACTGGCAGCGCCTAGTGGTACGTGACACCCGCCAGGCGGTTTGGGAACTGGCAGCGCCTGGCGGCACGTGTCCCCCGCCAGGCGATTTGTACTGCTGCAATTTGGAATTTTGGTTTCGGATTTGTGATCTACAAGGCATCTAGTGGTGCTTTAAGGGTGGGATTGCTGGTGTTCCTTGAGTTGTGGCTCAGAACATATCCCTTGAGTTGTGGCTCGGAATAGCATTTCTTGAGTTGTGGCTCGGGATGGCGGATGAACACAAGGAACCCTTGAGTTGTGGCTCGGGTTGGCGAGTGTTGTCGGTGTGAGTGTGATGGTTGTGGCCAATACGGATGGGTCCAGATAGATTGCCCTCCTCAGTTGTTGGCTGACGAGTTTGGTAGTCTTGGGACGATACGAACTATGTTCGTATATGGGAACTCTACCTGGCGTTACGGTGTATGATTCGTAGCATTGTTTTCCGCACGTGCTCTATCGGTTATGGCCGATAGGTATGACAGCAAGTCATCTTGAAGTATTCACTAGACGATGTGGAACACGAATAATCTGATTGGGATCAGGTGGTATAAATTAAAAGATGGAACGATGTGGGATGTTTAAGTTATTCTTAGTGATATGTGTATATGTATATGTATCTGTATAATTATATATGTTTTATCTGTTAAGTTCACCCTATCTGCGTGTGTTTGGTGATGATCGTGTACGCGGTACACGGGAGCAGATGTTGTTGATGCAGGTGGCTCAGGTGATACTTAGCAGCGGAGAGGGGATAGACTGGGAAAAGACTAGTGTTTATTTTCAGTTGATTTTTGAAATATGATGTAAACCCTTACGGGATTTTTATGAAATATGTGTTTAGTGATTTTGGACTTGAACTTTTGATGATTAATTAATAAATTTTAAATTTTCCCGCGTTTTAGGAAAACGGGGTATTATTAACTACCGCGTATTATAAATTAGGTTAAAATACTCATTTGGTCCATGTTTTTGTTGAAAAATCTCAAATAGGTCCTAAGATATTTTTTAGTCTCAATTAGGTCCATATTTTTGAAAATGTGTAACAATTAGGCCCATTTCGTTAGTATAGAGTTAACGGTGTTAAAGATGTGCCACGTGTCAGCTCCACATTTTTTTGAATTTTTTTAAAATTTTTTTAATTTTTTTAAAGTTTTTTTTTGAATTTTTTGAATTTTTTTTTTGAAAATTATTCATGCCACGTGTCACATCAGTATTGTGCCACGTGTCAAGTCAGTAAGGTGACACGTGTCAAATCATTGTGTGAATCTCAATTTGGTCCATATATTTGTTATTTTTATTACATTTCAGTCCATTTTTTTAAAATTTTTTAAATATATTTATTTTAACTTTTTACAAAATTGTTTTACAATTTTATATTTAAATTTATAAAATTGTTAATTTTAAACCAACTCTAATATTTGTATATAAATTATTTAAAACAATTTTGTAACAAGTTAATATAAATATTTTAAAATTTTAAAACAAAATATAAAATAAACTTCATATTATTAAAATGTTTAATAAAAATATCATTATAAAATTTATATAAAAGTTAAATTTGATCTCAATTTGGAAATGATGAAATTGAAAATTAAAAAAAAATGGACTGAAATATAATTAAAATAACAAATATATGGACCAAATTGAGATTCAAACAATAACTTGACACGTGTCACCTTACTGACTTGACACGTGGCACAATATTGATGTGACACGTGACATGAATAATTTTCAAAAAAAAATCTAAAAAATTTAAAAAAATATTCAAAAAATATTCAAAAATTCAAAAAAATGAGAAGCTGACACGTGGCATATCCTTAACACTGTTAACTCTATACTAACGGAATGAGCCTAATTGTTACACATTTTCAAAAATATGGACCTAATTGAGACTAAAAAAAATCTTATGACCTATTTGAGATTTTTCAACAAAAACATTGACCAAAAGAGTATTTTAACCTTTATTTTTTAATCTAAGTTGACCCTAATTTTTTTTTTAAAAAAAAATACATGTTCTATCAAACTAATTACTTATAAAAATTATCGATCAGCACCATTTATAAAGTGATATGTCAACTAGAGTATTGCTTCTTTTAGTTTTTCTTTTACTCGCGCTCTATTTTATTTCTCTTCTCAGATTTACTTCTTCTTTTTTTATAATTAAGACCGAATTTAAATATAATGAAATAAGGTTGTCTTGAAAATAAAGCAAAATATTATCATTAAATTATTTAAAAGTTGTCCTACCTAAGTAGCCAACTAAAAATTTTTAACTAGTTTTTCTAATATATTTTATGTGTCAAATATTAATAATAAGAAATATGATAAATAAAACATAAATTGTTTTCTTTTCTTTTTTCTAAATGTTAAATTATCAAGAGATATTAGAAATGATATGTATTAGAAATGCATACCATTTAAATAAGAAGTAAATTAACAAGTTGGATGTAAATCTCACAAAAATTAACTATTGTATAAGACACATGAACTATTTTCTTTTTTGCATTATAAGTGATGAAAATGATTAGAGATTCAAATAGTCTTGTGTTCCTCATCTTATCTTACTTAAGAGCACAAGTATTAAGTATTAAGTTTAGATTCCACAAAAACTCCATTCTATTGACATGAAATCCTTTTAAGATTAATCTTGGCATTCTGACATCTTAAAAGTACCAAATTCAGAAGTTTTAGAGAAGACAAACATTACTAGATTAGTCCTAATTTTTTTTAATATACAAAGCAACCACTCTTTTACTTGTACGATATATTTTGTCAAGTGAAAAACTTATAATTTGATTAAAATGACTAGTTAATAAAAAAACAAATAAAGATATTTCTCAAATTTTATGAATAATTTGCATTGGAAAAGTTTGTTTCTATAAAATAGGTAGGATTTCTATAAAATTTATTTATCTTTGACAAATTAAACAAAATATAACAAAGGAAAGGATGTAAACACAAAAAAAAAGTGTTGAAAATCTAAGTGTGAGTCTAAGTCCCACGTTGAATAAAAATAAAAAAGTTGAACACCATATAAGGATCGAGACCCATAAACAAAAGACCCAACAAAAAGATGATAATTTTTTTAAAATTATTTTTTAACTTACTAGAGATGTTACAAGAAACCGTCTCAAACATAAAGTTTTAAGTAAAGTTAAACAAATTTTAATTAAAATAAATTAAATGAAAATTTAAAAATTATAAAAGTATACATTTATTAAGAGTTTTTAAAATATTTTATCATTAGAATCAAATTAGACATACGTTTCTTTCAAGTGATAGAACATTGTGGAAATATCATAAATAGTTTTACTATAAGAAATAATTTAAAATACTCTTGTAAGAAATTTCTTTTTAAATATGCTTATATTGGTTAAAGGAGGCATGCCTAATAAGATTGGTTATAAGATATTGTTTCTTGACCTTTTTTTTTATGCGTTTTCTAAAGTTTTTCTTAAAAACTAATGAATATATTATTTTTTATTTTAATACAATATCTATTAAATTCTTTATAGAAATCTCCTCCTTTTTACATTACAATAAATACAATAACCATTATATAAAAGTAAAAATAAAATTTTTAAAAATGCTACACTTGAAGGTAACACACTAATAATGCATTTAATTATCAATGTCTTGTTCAATAGTTTTGACACTCAAATTAAAGTGTACAATACAATGTTTCCAAATTCCAATGATGGTTCAATTTGCAAAACCTGACTTTAAATGGGTCATTTCCAACATCGGTTATTGGAGTTGGGGACTAGACACATAGACCAAAGACAAATTTTCTATTTTTCTTTTATGAGGGCATGTCATGTTCCTTCTAATGTCTTGCTAGTATTTTCTACAAATCAAATCAAAGAAAAGCCATATTTGAAATTTAAAAGCTACTTCTTTCCGTTATATTTGATTGTAGTGAGATATCAAGCAAATTTAAAACATAAGGTATTTTTATCTACTTTTATTTAAAATTTAATTTTGAAATTTTTTTCTTAAGTTTAAAGTAATTAGTATTAAAAAACTTTAAAGTCTAAAAAAATAGTTTTAGACCTTAAGTCGATCTTATTATTAAATACTAGTCAAAATCTATGTCCTATAAAAAATTATAAATTATAATTATTAAAATAAATATAAATATTTTTATACTTTTTAATAGATCATTTTTATTTATTTTGTATGTAATTTTTATTATAAATAATTATTTTAATTTAAAAATGATTAAATTTTAAAAAAGATTAAACTTAAAAAGATTTTAAATTTAAAAAGACCATTACTTACAAGATAGAATCGGTAAATTAATAAAGAATAAACTTAAAAAAAAAACGTACATCAAAATGAAAAATTCCTCTCTATGATAATAAAGATGTTATTATAAAAATGTTTTAAGCTAATAACATAGGAAAATATTACATTTCTACTAAATTCAACTTATTGTATTACTTGGTACTAGTGGATAAAACTTAAAAGAATTGTGACACAAAAATAGAAGTTCTGTTTTGTGTTGAAAAGTGAAATTATGCACTCTTTCATTATATCTATTTAATTGACCTATTCCTGATACATGTTAAAAAATAGAATACACTAAAAAAAATTACGTCCTTCTTAACATTTTTTACAAAAAGGTTAACCAACATATTTAAGCCATCAATAAACAATTTATAATTTTTATATAAAAACATTATCAATATATTATTGTGATTTCCGGTTCAGCAGTCTCACTTTAATTTTACTATTTTAATTTACTAATTTTACACTATTATATTTCAATAATTAGCTTTAAGATTAAAAAAAAAATCCTCTTACTTACAATATTATTAATAATGTTGATTTTTTCCTCTTTCACCTGATACTTCTTTCGCTTTCTATAATTTTATCTTTTTCCCTTGAATAAAAAGGAAAACCATCAAAACATAGCTGGTGGTATTCTAAAAGCGACATCTGGTTTTGTGCAAGTGTCTTTTGTTGTCTGCTCTGTTCTGTTCTGGTCCCTCTTCAGTGCCCACCCCGATGTTGTTGTCGTCAGGTCGAGGGAGAGCGGTTTCATGTATGACATTCATTCAAACTTTCTTCTCCTGATCTCTATCTTCTCATCAAACCCATCTTTCCCAAATGGGTTTTTTCTCTTTCTATGGTGTATTGTACCTCTTCACATTCCCCCTTGCGCCTCACGCGTTATATGATATGCTTTGAACTCATTTTATTCTGATTTTGTTGTAAATTTTTTCCTTGTCAAGGTGCTTGGGGATGGACTTGAGCTGATCAATTACGCAAATGTATTTCTGTTGCGTAGAAAGGAAGCTGTTCCTTTACTTTATCGATATAAAGTCAAGTGACCCAAGTGCCTCTTTGGATCCAAGTTAACATTACATCCACCTCATCTTGGTTCATTGGATTCTTAAAAGTCATCAACCACTGCATATTCAGATTGATTTCGAAGCATTTGGTGGTACTTGGTTGCTACATAATGCCAATTGTTCAGAAATTATATGATACTTGCAAGGCATCTTTGTCTCCTGAGGGACCCATCTCAGAAGAAGCTCTCGAAAAAGTTCGAGCCCTTTTAGGTACAATGACTATCTACCCTAGATAATGTTTCACTATAATTTTCTATGAAATGTATAATGCAGTGCCTGATTTTATTTTAGATGCTTGTTACGTTGCTGTCTGTTCCACGGTGAAGAGTGTGTCCTTGTGTTAACCTTTTCGTTAATTTCACTTTCATGCTAGATGACTTGAAGCCTTCTAATGTGGGTCTTGAACAAGAGGCACAACTGGTGCGTGGATGGAAGGGTTCTTTGAATGGTACTAATGGCAAAAAGGGGCGTAATGGAAGTTATCAGTATCCACCTCCTATTAAGTACATCCACTTGCATGAATGTGACAAATTCTCAGTAAGCTTTTCATTTACATCTTTTGATTGTCTTCTTATTAATCTGTTTGGAGTCTTCCTTTCTGAATTTAGATGTGGAGGTTGGATAATAAGGGTGGAGTTTTTCTTTTGCAGATGGGAATATTTTGCATGGCTCCAGGTTCTATTATCCCGCTTCATAACCATCCTGGAATGACTGTTTTGAGCAAGCTTCTTTATGGTACTTTACATGTAAGGTCATATGACTGGCTGGACTTACCTGGGTCAGATGATCCATTTCAAGGTGATGAACACATGCTTCAGGCTTTTATAAGATGTAGTTGCATTAGAAAAGTTTTGGTTAAATATCATCTTTCAATGATTTGGCTGAATAGGTTTTTCCTTTTTCCATCTGTTATGTGTTCAACCCAATGCTTTAAATTCTAGATAGCAGCAGACCCTGAAAGAGCTAAAGCGGAGCATTATATAGCGGGACAGTGACTGTCTGTTCTTAATTCTTTTAATATAGTCCTATATAGCAGGCAATCTTCATATAGTCATACATTGGATGAATCAAATGTGTAACAACTCTATTCACAGAATCATACAAATATCGCAGCAAGTCAGCAACTCCCTTTAACAGAAACAGAATCATAGATATGAGACTGATAGTCCGCAAAACTCCCTTAGCAGAAACAGAATCATACATAATTACACATATAAAGCAGCAAATCAGCAACTCTATTTTAGGCAATGTATATCAACAAAAAGTCATTGGTGTCCATACATGATAGATGTCTTAAATAGAACATAGAAGTAAATATCAACCAAATACAAGTTTCCTAGTGTCCTAGATACTAGATAAGAAATAGAAATTGTCAATCCTTTTCTAAATCCAAATCTTCTTCATTAACATCATAACTACTGTGACATCTGTAGATTGTTTCCTCTTTCTCGCTTAGTTTCATCAACTTACAATGCTTGGCTTGAAAGTGCAGCAGCACCTACCTATTCCTTGTCTTTCTCACGGCCTACTCTAAACCAAAGTCTCATGCACATCAGCTAAATTGGCAATATCTCGACAAGTCCAGTTGTTGTCATGTCATCATCAAAAATTCAAAACCTCTTTGGTATCCTTGCCATCGCCTCCCATTTCTCCCACTAGTCATTCATTACTACCATCAATATCATCTGAGAAGATGGTTCAATGACAACATGAGTGTCAAAGCGCCCCTTAAGAGGTTGGCTATATTTAAATAAAAACCAAGTCTTGCAACTTTTGATGCTCAAACTTCTATTCTTCAAATGAATATTATTATGATTTAAAAAATGTTAGTTTTCATTTGAAGGTGATTATAGACCTTTTATCTGTAATCTATTTCCTCATTTCTTTTTCCAGTGTCTACTATGTTTTCAACTTAAATCGTTTATAAATTTGGCATATCCTTTTCGTGAAGTTAATCACTGAAAAGTTGAACCGCACATTAATTGTAGTCTGACTACGATTTCATAATTTTAATAAAAGTATTCTAAATCATTGTAAACGTTAGAAGGTAAATATATGATGGTGGTTTTTTTTTTTTTTTTTTTTTTTTTTTTTTTTTTTTTTTTATTTTTTTTTTTTTTTTTTTTTTTTTTATTTTTTTTTTTAAATTTTTTTTTTAATTAATGTTAAATTT
>Ga0214542_1005965_pt1 | contig 22673 bp, 14 predicted proteins | sample CNSS1metaG_FD_160096 | JGI IMG/M metagenome (GOLD analysis project Ga0214542, IMG submission 160096) | Root nodule microbial communities from cowpea collected in UCLA plant growth center, Los Angeles, California, USA - CNSS1 | ecosystem: Host-associated > Plants > Roots > Nodule | place: USA...
ACTCCCCTTCTTTTTTTTTTTTCATTATATCTTATTGTGCTATAGTACCTATTTTTGTATTAATTTATCGATTTTTCTCTTTGTTTGAGGTGCGAGAAAATGTTTTTATTATCAATGGGGTTCATTTGGTTCTTTTCTTTATAAGGGGTGTCAGAATCTTCGGCTTGGAGGTTCTTCTTTTAAAATTGCGAATTTGTGTGCGGTAAAGCAAAGCAGATAGTAGTAGTGTAGTAGTACCCTGGCCATTCCTTGCCCCATTTTGTTTCCTTTCTCTACTTTTTATTATTGATCCCATTTTCTTCTTTTGAGATTTTGAGATCGCTTTCGATCTTGCTCTGATCCCGAGCCTCCTTCTCAATACCACTTTTTCTTTTTCTCTTTTCCTCCCTTCTGTTTCCCCACCAAAGATATCATTTCTTAGACCACCAAACTGCTAAATTTAAGTTCCCTTTTATTTTTCTTCTGCTTCGCATTCTCATCTGTGCCGTTGCTGCATTTCTTCATTCAATTTGGGGCTTCCATTGGCTGGCGTTGCTCTGTCACTGTTTCATTCAATGAAAGTGATTGCCTCAAACGCGTGACCAGTTATGTCCTTCATTACTATTCCACGTCGCCCTCCATCCCAGTCCATCCAAAACCATTATATTATTAAAAAATTGACTGGTTCTTTGATATTTATCTAACTATTTTGAATTTGTCTTGCAGGAAAAGACGAGGGTATAATTAAAAAGAGTAAAGAAAGATGTTTACGTGTATAGCGTGTACGAAGCAAACGACGGATGAGAGGGAGGAAGAAGGAGGAGTCCGTGAGAGTGGCACGCCGAGTACAAAAGAAGCTGTCAAAAGCCTGACCACACAGGTTCTTCATCTCTCTCACACATTCTTTCTCTCTCTTGATTCACCCACAATCTTCATCTTGGTGAAAAACAAATAAAATCTTCACCCCGTTTAGGTGCACTCATATATGACGGGGGGCCACCACTATTTCACGAACACTTTATATGATTTTTGATAAATTATTTCTATTTATATTTTTGAAAATAGCGCAGGTATGTAACTATTTCAGTCTTACATGTCTTGATTTTGACTAGTTACCGTCAAAGCTTAATAGTCACAATTACGTAATTTGATGAATGCTTATTTTTAATTTAATTTAAAGTAAATGGTCTATACAAATTTTTTTAATAATACGTTATTATCGATTTATGGGAAACGAAATTAAACATTTTATTTTACTAATATGTTTATTGATATTATTCTTCTTATTAATAAATTAATAAATTTAATATCATTTCTTTATTTGTTAATTTAATAGGAAAAATATTATTTTGAATAAAGATTCAACCGAGTGGCCATAAGTTAAGACACGCATGGTTTTGGATGACGCAGTTTTGTTTTGTTCTGTTCTGATTTGGACCCTTTTGATGTTGGTGGTATGCTCCCTATCATATACTATTTGCTATTTTATTCGTTTATTTAGGAGCTTGTGGGCATATGGTGTTGCCATTTTGCTAAGCTGTGGAGGTGCAACATGGGTTCATGATTAACCAATCAACCCTTGATTATCCACTTATAATTGAATATGAGTGGAGCAGCAAGGTGTTCTGCTGTTTAAAATTTATAATAACCATGCAAACATCAACGGATCAATATATTACACGATTCCGGTGATGTCTCGTTACTTTCTAGTACTCTGCATATAACTTTTATTTTTTAATTTAGGATATAATAAAGAATAATACCACGAGATTTTAGATGCAGAAACTAACTTGTTATACTAATATAATTATATTAATATAATCTTGATCAATAGCGAACAGTATGAATTAAATTTTTGCTTTTATCCAAAATATTAACTTGGTTTTCCAAGAAAAGCAAATGTCTCGGTCAATTATTCTAAATGCGTAATGAGAATAGCAATAGTGGGAACATGTTTCATATTCAGCATTTGAGTTGATGATGAGAAAAGATTCCTATCACAGGAAGGGTCTGCCATATTCCTATTCCTAGTGTGGCCCATCCTTGAATTCTTGTCGATTCAATGTTTTTCAAAAGGTTTCTATTACTACCAACGCAGAAAAAATAAAGCAAAAATAGATAAGTGATAGCCGACTATTGATAGTTTTTATGGCAGAAAAGTATATATATATATATATATATATATATATATATATATATATATATATATATATATATATTTATTTATATATGCCTTAGCATTTACTTTTAGACCAATAGACACGATTCACTTTCTTAATGTCTGCTTATGTGAGTGTGTTACCTTCATTTTAGCGCTCTTTATTCTTCTTTGTAAGTCGATGTAAATGCAATTTAAGCTGGACTCAACTCTCTTAAGACGATCCAATATTGTTCTAATCAACAGAATAGTGTGTGAAGCACTTCTCTCGAATTTCTATGCTTATCCTAATATTTTGAACCAACTATTTCTAAATTAAGCTAAAAACTTCATGGGAAAAAACTGGCTAGAAATCAACTGAATTTTCTTCAAAGGAAATGTTTTCCATTAGTGTAACATAGTTCATGGTAGCATATATGTAAAGATTTTGTCATCCACTTGCATCCTCAACCCAAACACATTCTCCACAATCCAGCTGTAAAGGTTTTTCTTTGAAAATGACCGAAGACTGAAACCTTAGCCTCCATTCAGTTTCATCCAAATTTACTTTTAACTTATACTTCAGAACTTGCACAAATGGTTTCCATCGGTTCTTCCTTGTGTGCCATTTGGCTAACACATTTCTGCTATCGTCTGCCAATATTTAATGTGCTTATCTTTAAATTATTTATATCTTTAATTATGGCTTTTCCTCCTTCTTTTTGTTTCCTCTGGTCCAATTCCAATAAAAAACAGATTTTTTTAATCATGGACAATCTGTATTTGCTTCTTCTAGCCAGTAGATGACTAGTTCTCAGTCTATACTTTTCTCTTTTCCATCTAGTGCATTATATTTTAGACAATCATATCATATTCAGGATAAAAGGAAAGTATCAAAGCAATATGAGTAGGTGAATAAAGCAAGATGCCACTCAGGTGTTTATGAAGCCTTGACACATTGTTGAGATATAAAAATAGAATTTTAAACTGTACCCACTCCCCACTTGAGAGTACTAATTGTGTCAGTCAGTGACCGAAATCGACTTAGACATAGAATATATTATTAAATATTCGACAATCCTAATTTACAAAAGAATAGAAGGAGTATGTTATATGAACTGTTCAAGGAGAGTTACTTGGGGAGGGGGTGTTTGGGCCCAATATACGGTACTCCTTTTAGATAAAAGGAAGGGTGATATAATTCCATATTTCGAGTTGTTATGAAATGTTTTATTGTATTATTTCCGTTACGAAGCAATGATTCAAACGTATAACCACGTTACATCATTTAATCCCTCAATCTTCCCTCTATATTATTATAATATAGTTGTTATCGAGTTGGTTTGGTCGTTAAAGAATTATTTTCCTTTCTGATTACTTGTGGTCTTGCGTCTAAATAGCTTACTAATCAAAATTTTCAACTGAAGTTATCTTATGTATAAATCGACGAGAAAGATTGCTATAAAGATAAATTGTAATATCTTTTCTTGCAATTTCACTCGTCCTGAATAATTTGTCCTTGTGGTAGAAAAAAGGCTCTTATATTTAGTTATTTTCTATATTTAAAATTAAATAATTGAAGCCTCTAATGCATCGGTGTTAATACGGTTATATTCTTTATATGCAGATAAAGGATATGGCACTGAAGTTTTCAGGTGCTTACAAACAATGCAAACCCTGCACAGGGTCCAGTAACTACAAGAAAGGACATAGACCATATCCAGACTTCGATACCATCTCAGAAGGGGTTCCATACCCTTACATTGGGGGTGCAAGCTCAAGTTCAACCCCTGCTTGGGACTTCACAACCTCTCACTACCCTGGTGGTAGATCAGACCCACGATTTACTGGGGCATTTGGTGGTGACCGCACGCCTAGAGGACGAGACTCAGCATCAGTTTGTGATGTAGTCTTAGAGGACGAGGATGAGCCTAAGGAGTGGATGGCAGTGGTGGAACCAGGGGTTCACATTACCTTTGTGTCTCTTCCTAATGGGGGAAATGATCTTAAAAGAATTCGCTTCAGGTATGGTAACGACTACGCCAATAATTGGCTAGTGATTTCAATTACAAGTTATTGCAGAAATGTTAATTTTCTAGTCAATGATAATTGTGCTTGTCCCTAAAGTAATAATTAATCAACCAATTAAACACTAAATAAATTTGTCCCAAATTTCCCTCGCCTAACAATGGTCTATTACTTGGCACTGCACTTGTTGGATCAAAAGATTAGCTGAAATATGGAGTTTACATTCTGAAAAGAATACCTTAGGCCTTAATATGAATATTACACAAAATGTATGGGAGTTTTTAGTTGTTGAGAACTTAAATTATCCTGTAGGAGCAAAGACTGACAATACTTAGCATTTGAATTTGAAGCCGAGAGATGTTTAATAAATGGCAAGCGCAAAGATGGTGGGGTGAGAATTACGACAGAATCATGGAACTTTATAACGTGCAGAGATTTAATCGACAGGCACTCAACACTCCTCCAAGGTCTGAGGACGAGGTAATAATCTAAATTTCTTTCCATCAAGATTATGTTTTGCATTATCTTCCTCATTCATTATATCTTATCATGTAGAGCACGATTTTGTAAGACTAATTTCGTCTATACAATTGTAATGGATGGTCCAGCTTATATGTAAGTTAAAAAAATGTTTAGATCATTCAGGTTGTACTGATAAGATTAACTCCTCTCGCACTCTCTAAACTTGTAGCTTGATAATATGTTTCCTATGAATTAAGTAAGAAGACAACTGTATTCAAATTTTCAAAACCTACATTGAGATTAATCTGTATAATTTTTTGGACAGCCAAGAGATTCTACCTACACAAGATTGACATCTGCACAGGAAAGTCCCATGGCCTCAAACAAGGATTGGACCCCCAGGAGTCACTATAAACCTTCTGGGAGCAGAGGATATTACCCCTCTGAACCGTTGGATCATGGTGGAGGTGGTGGGCACTTCCATGCAGGGCCATCTATGGAACCAGCGAGGGATACTACTGCTTCTAGAGATGAGCCTTCTATCAGCAATGCCAGCGAAATGGAGGCAGAATGGGTAGAACAAGACGAGCCTGGGGTTTACATTACAATCCGGCAGTTAGCTGATGGGACTAGGGAGCTTCGACGTGTCAGATTCAGGTACTACATAGTATAATGCATCACTAAAAACATGTTCCTGTTCCTATTGTGGTGTCACAAAAAGACAGTTTAAAAGTTTTTATGGTTATTTGGTTTTGAATTTAACAGTTTTTGAACTCATGTTTGCAGCCGGGAAAGATTTGGTGAGGTGAATGCAAAAACATGGTGGGAAGAAAACAGAGAGAGAATACAAGCTCAATACCTTTGAAGTGTATTCCTAACAAAAAGTGGAATCCCCAATTTTGTCTCCAAGAAAATGTTACGGTATGACTCCAGATTAAGGAGTGAAGTGAGTCCTATACAGAAAAGAAAACTGGACTTGTGGTGACTCCATTTTTGCCAAGTATCAGTCGCCATTGGAATGGATTGGGAGGTCTAATCTTTATTACAAATCACATATATATTTTTTATCCTCCTAATTTCCCTGCCTTGCTTTCTTTTCATTTTAAGGGATGCTTTTTTTCTCATCACAGTTGCTGTTCCATTAATTTATCACCATTTGTTTATTTTTTTTATCTCCCAAGTGGAACTGTGTTGTAGCTGCTTACCAAATGGTTGCCTCTTATAACGAGAGATCAAAGAAATTAAGCGAAACACACTGGTATTTGTTAATGCATGATTCTACTATTTGGTTTTGTTTAAATAAATTTCTCTATAAATATTTACAGAGAAATGAAATTGAGCTTTTCAATTAAATATAGTAGAAGACGTTTAAATTTGCGTTCTTGTATAAAAGTCCGTACAGAATACATTACCTATGGTAGTGAGTGTTTAGGAGAGGTGAGGCTTTCCTTGTCCAAATTCAAGACACAATTCCTCATTGTTACTTCCACCATTCTTTTGCTATTTTCACAAAATTGCTGTAATTTTCTTTACAAAATACTATATAAATACTCATTTTATATTAGTTCACACTACAAAATGGAAACAAGTTTATGTTCTGAATTTACTTTCTCCAAATATACAGCGAAGCATCTTGTGAATTATAAATCGATATGAAGTGAAAGTTTTTTTGTTTTGAACTAGGTTCTGTTTTATTATTATTATTATTATTATTATTATTATTATTTGTTTAAATGCTTATGCGTAAACTTTTTAATTCATTTTGATTCTTCCAATTTTGAACATCAAAGACAAAAATAAATTTAAAATATGTAAAAACTATCAACTGAGGTAGTTAAAATCTCCAACAATATATCAATTACACTGATATTATTGTAAAGTCAATTCTTGATGTAAATATAAAAGCGGTTTTTTTCTGAATAGTCTATGAAATAAAAAAGATAATAAGTCATTACTTTTAACCTAACTCAGTAAAATAATTTAGAATAAGATGATAGCATATATAACAATACTTCAAGAGCTACCAAGGATAAACAAGAAATAATAATAATAATAATAATAATAATAATAATAATAATAATAATAATAATAATAATAACGTAAGATAATAATTTTCTGAGTGAATTTATTATCATCCACGTTGAAGTCCATGAAGGCACTTAGTCCTTTATATAGACACTAAGGTCAAATAAAAAAAAAAACAAGTTAAATATTCCTATTTTTAAATAATTAGTTTTGGAACTCAAATTACAATAATAAAAATACATTGTCCCCTTTTTAAGATCACATCAAATATGAAATAAGTCTAACACGACTTATAACAATTAAACTATAAAATAAGAGTAAATGCTCAATTTGGTCCTGAAAGATTGACAAAATGGTTGGTAGGTTTCTCAATAAAATGTTACGCAAATGAGTCCTTCAATATGTATCATCTTGCATCTAAGAAATATTACATAAAGAAAACCAAAAAAAAATCTAAGTTCGTATGTAACTTCTGAAATTACCACTCCTGTAAATATTAAGTCCTCATTACATTAGACAATCTCTTTTACCATTGCTCAACAATAACACCTACAATAACAACATTCCTCCAATGAACGTAGAAAATGGCCGGTGAAGAAAAGAATTGTTGCAAACTTTCCTTGTTGAAGAGTAGTATCCAAAATAATCTTGAAGGAGCACGTCTTAGAAGGAAGATGATGTATTTCTAAGTGAAATTAGGAGTCATAACTATTCACAAAAACACACAAGTATAAATGTTATATCCAAGTTCAACATATCATTTTTTTGGTTTTGATTGTAAGTTTAAATTGTTGTAATTAATTCAAGTAGTTATGTTCCTATCTAATACGCCAATTCTAGATGGAAAGAATTATGATCATTGCGTGATAGGAATGGAAGTCATTTTTGGTTATCAAGAAGTTCTTGAAACTATGAAAGAAGGCACTAGAGAGAAGGCAGATGCAACAGCCAAGAAAAAGTACTTCAAGGCACGTTGTCTTCTTCATCAGTGTGTGTGAATCTTGATAACTTTGAGAAGATTGCCAAAGCCCAGACACAAAGGAGGCGTGGGATATTCTGCAAAAGGCATAAGGAGGTGCGGAGAAGACCAAGAAAGTAAAGCTACAGTCTCTCAGACGACAGTACGAGATGTGTTATCCATGCTTGATCAAGAATCTATGTTGGACTACTTCAACATGATGCATTTGCTGGAAAATTCCATGAGAACATGTAGAGAAGTTGTGACATAATAGAATATGCTAGAGAAGAGTCCAAGGATATTTCAAAGATAAAGATAGAAGAGATCCAAGGGTCGTTGGAGGCTCATGAGTTAAAGTTGTTGTCAAGAAATGCTGACAGAATTGGTTAAGAGCGAGCCCTACACTAGTTTGTCACGTGGAAGATGGAAGAAAGAAAAGCAAAGCAACAAATTTGGAGAAAAGGGAGTTCTTTTGATCAAGAACAATCCAAACATTATGAGAAACCAAGATCCTCTAGTGGGAGTAGCTGAGGAAGTAGAAGTGGTAAGCAAAATCAAGATAGGAAGAAAATCAATGCTTTAACTATGAGAAATGAGGTCATTATACAACTGATTGTTGGTAGGGCAAAGGGAAGAAAAAGAAAGATTCAGATAATGATGCTTATGTGGCTTAAGATGAACTGATTGAGGAACATGTGTTGCTCATGGTTACAAAACATGATGATATTGTCTTTGAAAATTGGTTCTTGGACACTGGTTGCTTCAATCACATGACTGGACACAAGGAGTGACTTACCAATCTTGATACCAGCAAACAAAGCAAAGTGAGGTTGGCTAATGACAACACCATAACAATAGTAGGTGCAGGTGATATTGTGATCAGAGGAGATGGAGAAAAGGTAACAAATATTAAGACAACTAGTTGAGAAAGGCTTCTCACTTGCCATGAAGGATGAGTTGCTGAAAGTTTATGACACGAGACAGAAATTGGTGTTGAAGTCTCCTTTGTCAAAGAACAAAGCCTTTCAGATCAGGTTTCAAAGCAGTGTTTTGCAGCCACTGTTTTGGACAAATCAGATTGGATTTGGCACATAAGGTTTGGTCATCTAAATTTTCAGAGTTTAAAGAAATTAGCTGATAACAAAATGGTGATTGGATTGTCTAATATATCTCTGCCAGATAAAATGTGTGAAGAATGTTTACTTGGAAAATAGCCAAGAATTGCTTTCAAGTCCCATATGCATATGACAACCACTGATTTGTTGCATGTGACATATTCTGATGTGTGTGGTCCATTTGAAGTACCTTCTTTAGAACAAAACAAGTATTTTGTGTCTTTTGTAGATGAATACAACAAAATGTTGTGGGTGTATCTGATTAAAGCCAAGAGTGATGTTTTGCAACATTCAAGAGATTCAAGGCTGCTGTTGAAAATTATAGTAGGAAAGCTATAAAAATTCTAAGGACAGATAGAGAGAGAGAATACACTTCAAGAGTCTTTGAAGATTTTTGTGTTGAGAATGGTATAGAACATCAAGTCACAACTCCATACACTCCCCAACACAATGGTTTGGCAGAAAGAAGAAACAGAATTGTCCTGGATATGGCCTGCAGTAATGTGAAGCAGAAAAATTTGCCACATGTATTATAGGGAGAGGTAGTCTCTAATGCTTGTATATGTGCTGAACAAGTATCCTACAAAGAAGTTGGAAGATAAGGTTCCATAAGAGGTTTGTTCTGGCAGCAAACTTGTGGTAAATCATCTTAGAGCATTTGGTCCATTATGCTTCAAGCATGTTCCATATGCAAGAAGAAGAAAGTTATAAGACAAAAGTGAGATTTTGATCCTTGTGGGATATCATGATACAAGTGCTTATAGGTTAGAAAAACCCTATAACAAAAGAATTTTGTATCAGTAAGTATGTAGTGGTGAATGAGGCAAAATCTTGGTATTAGAAGTCTGATTGCAACAGTTTAAAAGAATTTAAGTTCAAGTAATACTAGGTGATGTAGGGAGTGAAGAAGGTGCAAAACCTGCTTCATAACATGAGTTTGTCTAGCAACCTAGACCGCAACAGAGACAGTTCAGATAGATAAATCTCCCATATACATTGCTGGATTTGAGTTGTATCCGAATAGTGATATGACAAATGAAGGTGATCTTTTGCACTTTGCTCTAATGGCAGAAGCCAAGCCAATTGATTATGCAGAAGCATTGAATCAGGAGTTGTGGAGATCTGTTATGGTAAAAGAGTTATAGGCAATTGAGAGAAATGAGACCCGATTTTGAACTGAATTACCCCATGACAAAAGATCGATGGATGCCAAATGGGTATTCAAGATAAACAAAATCATGTTGGATCTATCTCTAAACGCAAGGCTAGATTGGTTGAAAGGTTTGAAACCATAAGATTGGTTATGGCCTTGGCAAATGGAAGAGGGTGGTCCTTGTTTCAACTAGATCTGAAGTTTTCATTTTTAAATGGTTCACTAGAAGAAGATTGTATGTTACACAAGATTAATGAATTTCAAGTTGAATTTCAGTAGAGTTGAATTTCAAGATTAATGAATGCAGTGATGAGGAAGAGAATGTGGACAACACTTTGTACAAACATATAGTAGGCTCTTTGAGATATCTTTGCAACTGCAGACCCGATATCTTCTTTGTTGTTGGATTGATTAGCAGATACATGAATAATCCAAGGAAGGCACATTTCCTTTCTGCAAAAAGGGTGTTGAGATACATTAGAGGAACTTTGAATCATGGAATTTTGTTTCCTAAACAAAATCAGGTGCAAGGTGATTTATTGGCCTATTCAGATTATGATCAATGTGGAGATAGCCTAGATAGAAGGAGCACCAGAGGGTACATTTTGAAGTTTTTGGGAGTACTAATTTCTTAGTGCTTAAAGAAGCAACCAGTTGTAGCTCTATCTAGTTGTGAGGCTGAGCACATTGTTGGTGCATATGCAGCATGCCAAGTTGCATGGCTAGACTAAATTCTCACAGAAATGACGGTCGGAATAGAGAGACCAAAAAAGTTATTCGTGGATAACAAATCAGCCATTAACCTAGCTAATAATCTTGTATCTCATGGCAGGAGTAAACACATAGAAGCTAGATTCCATTTCTTACTGGAGGAGGTGAATAATGGAAGGCTACAAGTACTTCATTGTTCCATTGGAGTTCAAGTGGCAAATATACTTATTAAGTCATTGAAAAGAGATGGACTTAGAAAGTACAAAGTTGAGCTGGGTGTGGTTAATTCATGTACTTGAATTAGGGGGCAATGTTGTAACTAATTCAAGTAGTTATGTTCCTAATTAGGTCTTCTATAAATACATTTTTTTTTTCTCTGTAAAACTGGTTAATATATACATACATAGAGAAGTTTCTTTAAAATTTTACCTCTATTTTCTTCTTCCCTTCTCCACTAACATAAAGAACTAAGTATAAAACATAATTTTAATGTATCATGTCAAATGAAAAGTGTCTAGCTTAGCCCACCAAACACAAGTTGAGTGGCTGAATGGATGCAAGCGGTGTTTGTTGTGTACTTCGTTTGATAGACATAAATGTTGTATGTATGTTTTGTATCTGATAAATTTTTTCTTGAACAAAAACAAGTCAGCATACTTAATCTACTAATATTTTGCCTGAACATACAATAAATATACTTTGTTTTACATACATAAACCTTAAACATTTCGTAATACATGTCAAACTAATAAATGTTAATTTTATGCTTGTAGAGAATATACACTTCTTCATTATTTCAAGATAATTTCATAATCGTTCAGTCAACTTCAAGATTTTTCAAAGAACATGCTAAATGAATCTTCACATAGACAAACTTTTCTAGAAAAGGTGGGATGTCAATATTGTAAAATCAACCAACTATACCAAGTCTCACACTTTGCTTGAAGAAGGAAAGAAACTACGTGCATAAGTTTGTTTAGCTTTACCATGCTCCAAAAGGTGTTATCAAAGAAGTAATACATTTAATTTCAAAACTTGGTTAAGAGTATTTAATGTGTTTCATAGCAAGACTCTCTCATGGTTACAAATTTGCAAGGACTCTTCTTCTCAACTCTACATTAAAGAAAATCCACGTGAAGAAAAAAGAATGACAAAACCCTTGCAAAAAGAACATGCACAAGCTTTGTTTTTCTTAAGCTTTCCTAGGCTTTGTATTTCATCGCCATAACTGTTTATAAGAGTGTTTGTTAAACATTTTCTGACTAGCAACTCTATGATCTATTAAATCACTTTCTTTATAAAAGTTCAACCAACAGTGGTTGGGTCTAAAGAATATTAAATCATCAAATTGTCACTTGCACCTAACAATAATGGTCTTTCATTACTCTGCCAGCCAACCTATGCATGTTCCTTAAAGAACTAAAATTCATGAATAATTAAATAAATTATTAAGCTGCTTAATCTTAATAATATTCAACAACTATTTTATCCGCTAAAAATGCTCTTCAGAAAAAAAAAAAAAGTGCTATTCTCAATAGATGTACGCGTAGATGAAAATGAGGCATTACATAATGGAAAACTCGGTTTAAAATTTAGTGGTTAAATAAAATACATTTATGGAGAAAACAACAAAGAATATTGAGGTTTATAATTTTGGAAAACCTGATTCTCAAAACAAATAAAAAAGTGTGATGTCGGTATGTTGAGTGAAGACACGTCAAACATAATAGTTGATGAGTGAGGGTGACACTGGAACTTGTTGAGCACCATTAATGAAGAAGCTTTTATATAAACACCTCCGCACGACTGAAATCTATATAAAAAAACCCGTAATAGTAACAAAAACCATCACCAACTCAGCAGGGCAGGTGCAAACCCTTAACATATCATTCAGCATTGGCACAATTTAAAAAATTGATCTATCGAAGATTCTCAAAAGTCAACTCAGCCAGCAACTTTTCTAGTAAAACGTCTCTCAGTTGTTGGATTTTGTTGTCCGGACCTGAGTACGAAGTTTCCAGATTCAGATATATAATTCACTCCCGCCTTCATTGCAGGCGATGGACGGTTTTGTCCCATGGACTGTCTACGGGTACCGATGGACATATTCGATAACTTTTCAGCGGTTTCTGAAACCCCGCGTACAGTCCTCCCCTTGTTCATAGAAGCTGCCAAACACATTATTACGATTCAAAATCTGCTTTAAATCAAAGTAGTTATTAGAGTATTTAAAGCCTTACTCGGGCTGTCTTTTCCTGGAATTCGATATTTTGATTGTTGAGTAGTCTTCAATGACTTCTTGTTCTTATCCTTCAGAACAAACAAAAGAATTTTAGAACAACAAATAAGTCCAATATTGTAACACCAAAAAGGAGCAAAGGCCAAAGAGGAGTCAGATTTGTGAGATCCTGAACTATCTTGATGCATAGCCCCACATATTCAAAGAGTGAATAGGTATGGGTTGGCAATAAGATATTCAACAAGTAAAAGGCATGGGTGGGAACCAGAGATTCAATGAGTAAAAGGACATGGGTAGGTAGGGCATGAGTTAGTAAGCACAATGGGAAAGGACAGAAGTAGAAAGACAGAACAACTCACCTCGGTTGCCAAATCCAGCTTCCGTTGCACACCTGTAATGTTCAGAAATAAATGAGTTCCATGCTCTTTGCACATGTGAAACACAGCATGCCACTAAAAAGAGGGCCTATTTTCTCCACTTTTCAAGAAAATAAAAAATCTCAGCTGCAACTAGAATTTCATTGCTTCGAGACTGTAAAGAAATAAATAGAAACTATATATTCAAAAGAGCATGACTTTTGTTTGAATAGAAGATCAAATACGTGGAATGTAAGTTTAGTTGGTGGTACATTTGACTTGAACTTATGTGAGAACTGGAGATCATACCATACCAAATATAGCGTACAAATATCAAGTCTATATCACACAAAATGATAGGGAAATAGGAGGCACTAGAATTTAAAGAAGATGAAAAAAATGGAGTAATGCATCACGGTGTCGTGTAATAGAAATGTACCACCCAAGTTTAAGGAAAAAAATTTAGTACAGTATGACTTGAAATGTTTGTACAGGACAGAATGCTAAGTAGAAAACCCAACAATGAGAAAAGGTCAACATAAAAAAATATTACGATAGATAAGTGGACACAGCACAGGACTGGATTAGGAATAACATCGGAAAGCAAGTACATAATTTCCACCGATAGGTATGATAAAACATAGAATAGTCTAACAATTAGTGGAGTGAGGGAGACAGAAAAGTCAACAGGCCAGACCATTGAAGTTTTAGATTTTCATCTATAAAAGTAATTTACAATAGGACTAAGTTTATCCATTCAAGGAAAAGGCTATTGATGGTTATTACTTTGTTTCCATTATTGAGATATAAAGTAGCAATTAACCAATGTAGTAATATCTTATGGAGATTTCGCACAGAACACCAACAGATATTTCTAACCATAATGAATAATAATGATTCAGATCTACAGATGAATGGACAACACAATACGAGACAATTAGGTATAACATCGGAAAGTAAGTTGGGATAAGCAAGCCCATAATCTACAACAAGGAGTATGATAGAACATAGAATAGTCTAATAATCAGAGAAGGAGGGAGGGACACAAAAGTGCCAATAGGCCAGAGCATTGAAGATTTAGATTAATAAAAGTAATTTACAATAGAACTATGTTTTATCCATTCTAGTAAAAGGATATTGATGGTTATTACTTTGTTTTCGTTGTTGAGATATAAAGAATTAGCAATTTAAACAATGTAGTAATATCTGATGGAGATTTCCCAGCTTAAGCACCAACAGATATTTCTAACTAACAAATAATTATACGACCCAGATCTACAAAAGCTGCAATAAAAAAATGCAGCAAGTATTAAACCTAAATATGGCTGAAACCATTTATATCACCTGAAGCTATAGAAGCATGTAATTTTGGGGAAGAAAAATTGTTTGTGAATTTTGTATTAGGCAAAGCACTAGAGTATCTCTTGAGTCCCTGCCGGTCCAGTGAACCCCTGGTTCCAGCTGCAACAAAATAAACAACAAGGAGTTTGGTATCCCTTCCAATTGAAGCATAAGCCATTCCTTAGAAGACAATATAAATTAAACTACACACCAGATGGAGGAGTTCTCGCCACAGCTCTAGTGCGAAGGGATGGAGGGATGTAAAAGCAACTCTAAACAAATCAAAAAGCAAAAATATTTAAAGCCTAATTACAGAAGTTAACATATAGTTCGTGTGATTAAAAGATATAAAAATTTTACTACAAAACTCATCCAAAGTAAGGATTTATTAAAAGATAACCTGAAAGAAAGGATGTTGAAGAGCCTCTGACGCTGTTGGTCTCTTGCAGGGATCCCATGAACAAAGTGACTACAAAAATGCATGCAAACAGAAAATGAATACATGGCACTCCGTTAGCTAAAAAATGGGGCCAAGACTAAACTACTGTGTAATAAAAGTAAAAGTACTCACGCTAACAAGGCTAATTGCACCATCACTTCTGGATGGGATCAGAGCAGAGAGATGTACACCAGCATGCTGCAGAATTTAAACATAAGGAACTATTTAAGGAAGAAAATATTGATCTTAAAATACATAATATCAAAAGACAACAGTTTAAGGGGATAAAAGGACTAAATTAAAGACTTTTGAAATTATCCAGCACACAAAAAACAGATAAAATAGCACATATTTAATTGTTTCACATCTCACAACTTGCGTAATAATTGGTATCTAGTACTCTCAAAGCAAAACCTAAAAAGAGAAACGGCAAAAGTAGGAAAAGAACCTGTGGAAACTGATAGTTGATATCCCTCGCAAGCTTGAGTCCATCTGCCCAAGATTCAGTTGTGGGACTACCTATTACACTGCATATTTTGTAGATCTCATCTGCTTCACTGCGTGTACAGAAATAATGGAACATGTTAATTCAAAGCCCAATCGGTAAACTTGATGCTGTAGAGGAGTATGTTACTAATTATATATGTTATGCCATAAACTAATGACAATTTGAAACCAAATAATTTGCAAAGAAGTATTCAGTCATGCACTTCGAACCAAGTATCACAGATTTGCGAATTCCCTAATAAAGATCGATTAGCTATATCTAACTAAAAATATCATCATATGGGAAGTTTCATGAGTGGAGAGAAGTTAATACCTAGTACCAGGGAATAGAGGACGTAGAGTGAACAACTCAGCCATAATAGCACCCATTGCCCACATATCTACAAGATGGAAAAAAATCCATAAATGTATGGTTCTTGACACTTAAGAAATGTATTGTCTAGACTTTAGACCATAATATTTGATAAAACATAAGTCACCATAAATGACAGTTACTCAAATCAGAAACTTACCGACTTTAGATCCATATAAATGGGACTGAAGTAGGACTTCAGGGGCACGATACCTAATCAGAAGTCATAATAACACTATTAAATTAAATGCATATGAAATAGTGTATTATACATTTACAACAATAAAGTATTGAGTTGAAAAAACATACCACCGTGTGGAGACATACTCAGTATAGGGTGGTTGTGAACTGATCTCTCGGGCTAGGCCAAAATCAGCAATCTTGATGACATCCTTAGTGACCAGCAAGTTCTCTGCAAAAAGAAGTAATAGATATATGTAAATCTTAATGTGTCATGATATTCAATTCAATTATCCAGCAAGCTGCATTTAAAAAATATTATTAAAATAGATAACAAAATGGAAAAAGTTAGCAAGAAGAGAATAAAATTCTAACGTTATATCCATTCCAAGCTGTATAATATACACGGAACCCTATTAACATCATGCTACATACTAACACATTGGTATCATATGATAATTAAGTACCTGGCTTCAGATCACGGTGAAAGTATCCACGCTGGTGCATGTAAGCTAAACCTTGGAAAACTTGAAAACACCAATTTCTAACATCATTTTCAGAAAACAGTTTTTCCCTGTTTTTCATTTGTTGGTACAGGTTGTATTCCTACATTACCCAATATTGACTGAAAACAATTAGTATTAGGCTTTACATCAGCCACCAATATGCCACAAAATCCAGCCACTCACCATATACTCAAAAACAAGGCACAGAGTGTCACATTCTCTAATAACTTCCTTCAGCTTCACAATATTTGGATGGTTCATTTTTCGCAATGACTGCCATAGGAGAAATAAGAGAATAAATATATGGAGAATAAAACTAAGGAAAGATAAAAAAAAAAGGATGTGATACCTTGACTTCTCTCAAGTTTACACACTCCTCCCAAGAGTAATATTTCTTCTTCATTTTCTTTATTGCAACCTGGAATTTTATGACAGATTAGATGAAACAAACACAATGCAACTTCATATATCATTCTACTCAAAACATACTTACAACTTCACCAGTTTGCTTATTAATGGCTCTCCAAACACTCCCAAATGTTCCATCACCAACTTCCTTAATTAACTTGTACCTGTGTTCAAGGAAAGGAGAAAAAAATTGAAGATATTAAACAGTTCAAAAGAGGGAATAACAACTTCTGGTTTCAGAAACAAATACTCACCTCTCCATTTTCCCAAAGAACCCAAAGCAGCTCTTATTCAAAAAGAAATGGCAAACAAGATAAAGATAGATGGCATTTATCCCTAGCAAACAATGCCAATAAAAAGGTACAAAATGTTGACAGATATTCGATGGTCCGGAAAAGTTCACTGTCAATTCACTGTCATGGCAATGATATAAAAAACAAAAATTGTTTATGCAAGGGCAGCATAGCCTTATTGATTAATAGACCCACAGCTTTGTAGCGGTAGCAAGATGCATGCGATAGAATCAAACAAGTCCTGGAGAACTTATTTACATAGTTTCAGAATGATTGATCAAAGCACCATTCATCTTCTGCTAAACTCATCACGACCCAAGGCTTGAGGACTTCAATAATAGCCACTTCATCTAATCTACATAGTTTCGGAATTGTCAGGTAAAAAATATTTTGTGGCCACCAATATCCATTAGAAACAACAACACATCAATTGTAAATAAGTGCTGTCTACACTTCTTCAACACAATTGCTTATCTAATACTTGAGAAGCAGGCATCCAAAATTCACACATTAATCCATATACTTCGGGCCTGTAAAACAAAGATAAGGTTAAGTTAAAAATTAGTAGGTTAAAACAGGTGAAGGTGGTTATAAACAACTGTTCCCTGATGAATCACTTATCCCAGAAGTAGATTTTACAGAATGTTTCAACAGGATATTGGGTTACTAGTGCACTGTCAAAGGAACACTTATTAAGAAAGACCATTTTTTAAAGGTTTCAGCCAAAGACAAATAAGTTCTTACTCGTATGTGTTCCCCAAACACGCCGCACTGGTCTCAGATGAAACAAGCATTGAGTACACTGTGGCGATCATTAACGCAGAACAAAAGGCTAGGTGCAATTGACAAAAGAAACAAGAATAAAATCTCTATGGATGAAGAATTGGCGGTCAAGCAATTCTTGGGATAAAAGCAACCAATACTGGAAGCAACTTGGCAAGATACAAATTCTTTCCATGTCTCAAAAAATGTACCAGGAACCTCAAGATTCAAATCAAGATCACCCTGCAATTATAGAACATGAGAAGACATCTGATTAGATTAATAATCTACATATGCAAATGGCCGACAAAAATAGAAATCTCAACAAAAACAGAAATGGCAGGGGATGTGATAGACTTCAATGTTATATGAAAATCAAAATCTAAAAGTGTGTATCATCAATGCCAAATTAAACATTTTTCCTTTTTAATTCTAATTTGTTGCTAAAGGTTAAAATTTGAAATCCAACAGATATTTCAATTTTTCCAGTGGTAGAAAAGTCACCAGACTAATAAGCCATTATATCAACTAAAAACTAAAATTATGTACAAAAATACAATCAAACAAATTGCAATGGAGAGAACAAACATTACTAATTTGCAAGTCCCAAATTCAATTATGATTACAGGCCGAATGTAAAATCCATAATTATTTCAAAAACCATTTCCAAACATCCGTACTAGCCAAACAGCTACACTCGAGGCAACATCACATGTCAATTTACCTACAAAACAAACATATCATCCAGGAATTCAAGAGAGCATCAAAATTGAAAATTTTTCACCTAAGAAACAGAACTGAGTTTTCAGTTGCACCTCAAAGACAAACCCACTCCAATATTTAACCCCAATAATAATAATAATAATAATAAGCATCACAAGGATGAGGGATCCAATCATAAGAGCCCTAAACATATGATAAAAACCAATCACATTCTTGGCAAAATCCTACCAACGCACGCAGAACGCAAAGCAAAAGAACAATCAGTACCATTCGAATCAAGCCCCACGAAAAAATCGAGAGAATTGAAGACGCGCCAATTCATCTAGCAAACAATGCGCTCACTAAAACCGACATGAATGAACTTTGACAAGAGAATCAAATATCTAATCGAAACCCTAATTAAGCCATAAAATGCATAAAGAAAACCACACTCAGCCTCCTCTGCAATATCCCACAAGAATGTTCAATCAATCCCAGAGCATGAAACGAAAGCCATTCTATATCAATAGAGGGGGCATGAATGCAATTAAGTTGGAATCGGATCTGCAAATAATGAAGGGTAGAAGAAGAGAAAAGGAAGAACCTGAAAGAGGACCGTCACGAAGGACGGGAGGAGGTGGAATCCAGAGTTTCCCTCTCTCTCTCTCTCTCTGCCACCAAACCCAACGCAATGCCAATAAAGTCAAACTTTCCGATAATTCCTACCCTCTCTTGTTTTTTTTTTTCTCTTCTCTTCCACCAAACTCTCTCTATTCTCTACAGTAAACAACACTCCAATTTTATAAATTTTAAATTAAGCAATCTTATCAGATTAGGAGAATTTATTATTCAAAATATTTGTGTCCATAAATTTGTGTCGTTACATAATAAATTTGTATCGTTACATCATAGAAATTTAGTCACCGAAGTTTTCAGTCTCAAATACCATACATCTAATTAAAAATACATTTATTGTTAATTTTTGTATTTCCTTGCCATATTTCTATTTTTTTTTCAAAAATATAAAAGGTAATTAAAGTTTTGTGATTATTTAAAACATTATCTCGTATAAATTTTCATTTCTTGTTTATCATTTATAAATTGAATTGATTTTTATATTTTTTTTTATTTTATAATATAATTATTGTGAGATCTTAGAGATCTTAAAAAGTACACAAGTATATTAAATATTTTGAGTAAAAGATAAAACAGTTTGTTTTTATAATTTGAAGAATTTATTTTATTTCAAAATTCTTTTTAAGAAGTAAATATTGGTGAATAATTATTTAATTAGAGAAGGATATTATCAGAGATAGTTAGATATTAGTAGATATTTTTGAATATTATTATATTATTATATTGTTACATATTAAAATATATTTTGAAATATTAGATATAACTATAAATTATTGTTAGATAAGTGAAAATAAAATATAATAGATTTAATTTTTTTAAGGTCCGTTTTGGTTTAAAAATCTCAATTGTATCTATAGATTTTAAGTTATTCTAATTATATTCTATTTTAAAAATTTGTTTATTTATGTTAAAACATTATTAACAACGTTAATATTAATTGTGTGTTAGCTCAAATTAACTATATGTCACGGGCGTTTTTTCTTTTTTATCTTACAATTTAAATTGATGTCAGTTAGGAACACATATAACTTCAATTAGTGGAGGTTTATTGGTAGTTGTAATTTAAACTATTTATCATTTTTTTAATTAAATATTAAATATTTTATTAAAAATAGATAACTGAGTAATTGAAAAAACGATAAACAAGGGTGACATATAAATAATATAAAATATATAAAATTAAACAATAAACTAAAAAAATTATAATTAAATTGGCGTTTCAAATTTAAATGAGCTTAATGTTTTATAGATTGTATCCGGTTAATTTAAGAAAATAATTTATTTATTTTGTAAATTTAAAATTTTATAAAGAAAAATTAATTGTTTGAACTGAAAAATAAAATAAAAATGAATGTTTTATGTATTGTATTTGGATGATTTAATTTAATAAATTATTTATTTATTTAATAAATTTAAAATTTCATAAAAAAACGAATTGTTTGGACTAGAAAATTAAAAAAAAAATTAATTTAGAGATAATTAAAATAGAGAAATTTGAAATCCATTAGAAAAAGTAAAAAAATTCAAATTGGATCATTGTAATAACTTTTCATATATATATATATTAAAAAAATTAAATTGATAATTTTTGTTTGAATATTTAAATTTGAATGATATTTTTATAAATTTAAAGTCTAAATTTTATATTTTAAAATAAATATTTTATCTTAAAAAAATACATTATTCAAACAAGAAAATTAAGATGTAAGATAGTTTATTTATTTTATTCAAATAAAATATTTAGAAAATAACGAAAATCTAATTACAAATAATTCAAATATAATAAATTTTAATTAATTCTTTAAAATTATAACAATTTCTTATCCAAATACAATATTAATATTTCTATGAAAATTATTCAAGGGTCCAATATGTTAATTAAGATATAATGCACATATATGATACATATATTGTATAAGACATATATTTCATACGTCGATACGTTTATTTTAAAATGCTAGGATATGATACATGATAGATATGTGATATATAAATATTAAAAAATGTACAATAATTCTTAAAAACATAATAAATATATGATTGTTATTATGTTAATCCAAATTAAAACTATATGTACTAAAGTTGTCAACATAAAGAATATAAATTATTGTCATCATAAAAGTATCCCTACAAGAAAACTCTCAAATAATTACCAATCTTAGTAACAAAAAATATGTTAAATACCAATTTTATAACTAGAGACCAATTATTTTAGTAGCCAAAACCTTGATAGTTAACATCAGTGACAAATTTAGAAACCAATTATTGTGGTCAAAACCTTTGTAGATAATTAGTGACCAGTTTAGAAACAAATTCATAATAAAAATGATTTTAATTATCAATTTAAAATCTAATTATTTGAAACTATTTATTTACCAATATTTTTTAGTTTTTAAATTGGCAAATAAATTAGTCATTCTACAGTGACTAATTATTTTTTGTCACTAAATTGACCATCATTCAAAACATTTCTTGTACAACTTTATAAATTAGATATTTGATTAATAAATATCAATAAAGTATCTTAAAGTATCGGATACATACACATGTCGAACACAAATATGTAACCTAAGTTAAAGCAAGGTACATCATATTCAAATATATCACTAATTAGGGAAATTTGTAATTCTGGGTCACTTTGACCAAGAATTTGTAAAAAATGGTCGTTTGAAATTTTATTTGTAAAAGTGGGTCGTGTCGTCAGGGGAGAGGACGACTTTAAAGGTGAAGTCGTCATCCCAAAGGCCGATTTTCTTTTTTTTTTAAATGAAGTCGTCTGGCTGGAGGCCGATTTTTGGTTTGGTGTTGGTGAAGTCGTCTTTGCAGATGACGACTTCATTTTAGTTTTTTTTTTTTAACAGTAAATGATAATAAATTGAAATAAAAATAAAAATAAACATTAATATATTTTTAAAATGATTAAAAATTAAAATACAATAATTTAGTAACTTGAAAATAATGAAACAGTCATCTATGTCCTCCGGTTCCAAATGTTGGTCTTCTTCTGGGTCTGTTGGGACGTCTTAGTGGTTGTTGTTGTGGTTCATCATCTTCATCTTGATGACTTTGGACATTTTGAGGAATTTGTGGTGATTAGGAAGGCATTGGCGGAGGATAGAATGACATTGATGATGAAGATCCTGGATAATAGGCAGATGGTGGTGCCATGGTTGTGGTTCCAAACATATGTGATGGACCAGCACCATAAGTTGACTGATGCTGGAAGAAACCGTATGAGGAAGGGACGTGTTAGAATAAGGTGTTTGATGGGTTGCCAAATTGAGGATGTGAATGTCCAAACATTTGACCTTGACCCATAGGGGACTGTCCGAAAAAGGGTTGGTGATGATGCATGAAATCTGGAGAAGACCCAACATGGGCAGT
>Ga0214542_1005966_pt1 | contig 22671 bp, 12 predicted proteins | sample CNSS1metaG_FD_160096 | JGI IMG/M metagenome (GOLD analysis project Ga0214542, IMG submission 160096) | Root nodule microbial communities from cowpea collected in UCLA plant growth center, Los Angeles, California, USA - CNSS1 | ecosystem: Host-associated > Plants > Roots > Nodule | place: USA...
AGGCACATGGTTCTTCATCTCAGTCTGAGATGCTTGTTACAGAAGCTAGGGGGAGAAGTCAGAAAAAGGAACATAAAGGTGGTAGAGAGAAGAGTAGGAGCAAGTCCAAGTCAAGATACAAGAATTTGGAGTGCCATTTTTGTCATAAAACTGGACACATTCAAAAATAATGTTTTAAGTGGAAAAAGGAGAACAAAGACAAGAAGGGTAAACAGAGAGAGAATGACCATGATGATGATGATCGTGTCACTACTGCTACAGATGGTGACCTTGTTCTTCTTCGTGACTTTGAGTCCGTTAATCTTGTATCTGATGAGAGCATGTGGATTATTGATAGTGGTGCTATACTGCATGTTACACCTAGCAAGGAGTTCTTCACATCTTACACTTCTGGTGATTTTGGAGTGTTGAAGATGGGTAATGATGGTGAGTCTAAAGTGATAGGTGTTGGTGATGTTTGCCTGCAAACCAACATGGGAGTGCAGTTGTTGCTTAAAGGAGTCAAACATGCTCTGGATGTCCGTTTTAATTTAATCTTTGTACAGTTGCTTGATGATTGTGGTTATGACAACCACTTTGGTTCTAGTAAATGGAAGCTCACTTTAATCTCTATTTGAAAGCTTTGTTGCTTTGTTATTTGGTTGGGTGTTGGCACTAATTTGTGCTATTGATTGAGACTCTTTTGTACTCTTGTTGATCATAGTGAAGTTATTTCTTTGGTCTGGACGACTCGTGGTTTTTACCCTTGATTTGAGGGGTTTTCCACGTTAAAAATCTTGGTGCCTTTATTTGTGCTTTTGGTGATTTATTATTGCTGCTCTTTGATTATTGCTCCTCATAGATTCTTGTAAGTTAGGGGAAATTATATCTGTTGCATTCTCTGGTATATTGTTTGTTGTTGTTTTCCCCATCACAAACTCACTCCCTACAAAAATACGATTGCGGTTTATTATTAGCGAATTTCACTGTAATCTTCAAAGAATATTTATGGGTGTAACAATGTTAGATTCCGGTGTGGAGAAAGACCAAGCTATAACATAAATACCCTTTGTCTCGGTTTTTTTACGATTCCGGTGCAATTCAGATTTAAAATTCCAAAAATGGTGTAGTTTTGAAAAATATTTCCACATAGAGAAATTCATGGTGATCACAGTGATATGATACGACTTTGTTATAAAGAAGTCGTGCAAGATGAAGAGACTTGTATTAAAATTAATTGAAGTTGTATCAATGTAACAAGATTTTGCTATAAAAAATGAAGTTGTCCATCTTGATACGATTTTAATTAAGTTAATAATTTATGTAAGCAAAATCGTGCCAACATGAAATGTATTTTAATTTTGGGAAATTTATTAAAAAGATGTCCCAATATTATTAATATTAAATTTGTATATTTTTTAAAACTATTTTTAACATTTACAATAAGTATTTTTTGTGAATTTTATTTACGTTCTTTGATCTCTTCTATTATTAATATATGTGTTATCTTTATTTTAGTTAATAGTTAGACTGTGTTTTCAATATTTGTCATGCAAAATTAAAATTAAAATCAGCCTGTCGAATACTTTAAAATATGAATACATTCCACTAATTATTTATTAGCTCTAAAAGATCTCATGCTAAAAGATACTTTTGTAAAAATAATTAACATGTAAGAGATGTGAAAACGTATGAGTCAGACGTGAAAACGCAAGCCCCGAAAAGAAAGTGACTTTTGATGTCGATGTGAAAACGAGTGAAATGTTAAGTTCTTGATTTTCAACGAGAGAAGAGTGAAAAGAAAACTTACCATTCTTGGTTTGAACCTCAGAAAGCAAATACACATCTGTTGTGACAATGGATTGCTTTCTTCGTTGCTCGGCTTCTCCTTCCACTTCCAAACAATTCTTCTTTTCAATTATTTATAATATCTTTCTGACTTTATCAATAAAAGTTAATTATATTTTTATCTTTTCTCACTAAAAAATATATTTTATTAATAACCAAATTTAGTGACAAAAAATTATTAATCATTATATTATTAATTTAAATACAAATTTATAAAAAAAAATATTGGTAACTAATATTGTCATTATTATTAATAAAATATTAAAATAAATTTCAAAAATTTAGTTACCAAAATTTTAACTATAAAAAAAATATCACTAAACATTAGTTATTAAAATTTTTGCTACCAAATATTAAATTAGTGTCTGATTAATTAATAACCAAATTAACAACCAATTATAATTTTTTAATTATAATAGTGACTATTTTAGTAATTAATAATTTTTTATTTTGTTAATTGATATATAAATTAGTAATAATTTTAGGGGTCACTAAAATCAATTGTTAATGAGACAATTTCTTGCCCTGTCTCTCTCATATTTATTCACTATCCCACACTCCACACCTCCAAACTAATAAATTGTCGGATTTCAAAATTTAGTAGACTAATATAAAAATTGTTTTCAAATTAAAATGCACCTGATTTCAAAATTTAGTGCAAAATGTGAAGTCCGAATTTAGAAATTATCTGATTTCAAAATACGTTATACAAAAATAAAATCCATTTTTAAATTAAAATACATTGAATTTTGAAATTCAGTAAACAAAATTCGTTTTCAAAAACTATCGAATTTCAAAATTTGATAGTTTATTAGATAATTTATTTTCTGTTACGCTTTTATTTATAGTTTTATTTTAAAATACTTAATAATTATGTTTAAGTTATTTTTTTATTTTTGTGACTGTTTAATTTTTTTAATTTTAAGTATTAAGAAAAATTAAAAAATAAATTAAACTAAAAAAATCTAACATCAAAAGAAATTAAAAAGGACAAAGAAAAGAATTAAAAGTAAAATTAAAAAAAATATAGCCCAGTTACTCCCGAATGGTGGTACTTAGCAGTGCATCACAAGAAATACAGTAAGTAATTAACTAATCGAGTTTGTAATGTTCTACTTTTGTTCAAGACTAGAGAAATGGATGCATGTCAAACTTCTCAAACGAATGGTTAGTTGTAGTTTTTCCCCATTTGATTAAATGACTGTAATAATATCACTACAGAATTAGTGAAAAAGTGAATGACGGTGAAATCTTTTCTCAAATATAGTGCAATGAGATCTGTAATGACAAACATTGAAAGGAGGTGACCTCTGTTCTAATTTAGTTAGGCAGTGCAATAATTTGATTGATCCAAGTGCAGATTGTTATTTTTGGTTTCGCTTAAAAATATTTTTAGTTTATAAAGTTGTATATAAAAATTAAAATTCGTCTGTGTCAAATTTTTAAATATTTTGGTCACCAAATTTAAATAATAAATAGATATAATTATTTTAATCCAATGATATAAATATTTTTATGTGTTAAATGATTTTTCAAACTAATATTTGAATTGAAACGTGTCAAATAATATAAATAGTTTAAATGTCAGCTTTAATCGTTATTTGACATAAGAAAATAATACAGTTGAGTTAGGAAAAATTATATATATTTATTAAAATTTCAATTCGTATCAAAGTTTATTAACTAAAAATATATTTAACTCGTGAAAAGTTATTTTCATTATAATAGATTTTGAAGTAAACCAAGTCATGTTTGAACTTTTTTTTAAAACCAAGTTATCAGAGAAACTTAAAGTTATTTTTGATCAATCAATGTTTGGATTAAGCAAGTGAACATTTATGCAAAAAGAAAGAAAACTTCCAATTTGAGAGGTTGGAGATATTAAATATATGAAACTATGAATATAATATTTGTTTCTGCATTTGAACTTTTGTGGATTAACCATAATTTTTGTTTGCTTTTTTTTTAATGACGAGTATTTGGTTGTTATTGTATTTGATCGCAACTTTTTGTTCTATTAATAGGATGATCACGAGGGTATCCAAAATCTATAAGATCACAACTTTATTGATGATTGATGAATCTCTAATTGTATATCTTTATGTTGTTTTTAGTGTTTAATTTCTTGTTTTTATGATAGATTTGGTTTATAGAGTAAAATTCCTTGTGTTTTACAATTTTGGGGCACTAAATTGTTTTTAGCTATAATTTTAGTTTAACTCTAGTTTTGGTTAATTTCTAGTTTAGTAAATAATAAAAATTCGATTTGGATCTTAGTTTTAGTTCTAGAGTAGATTTTCTTTTGCTCTTTGATTCATTTTTCTTTCTTCGTTGTGCTTCATACATTTTAGTTTTATCTCTCAATTTTAAAATGCATTTCCACTTCTTAATAAGTGTTTTTAGGTCTTATTATTGATCGTAAGATTTATTAGAGAGAATTCATTGATATCATTGGACAAACTGAAGGAAAAAAGAAGAGGATGAATAAAGAAGATGAATCATATTACGATATTTATTGACAGATTTTCTCGTCAATAATTATCGATAGTTGTTATTGATAAATTTTATTAACTGATTTTTTTGTCAGTGATTGTCGATGGAATTTCTGTTTTGTCAATGAAATTTGTTAATCAAAATTTTATTGATAAATTTTTATCGTCAGTAAGTTACTGCTAATTTTAATTTATTTATGAATTTTAAGTATTACTAATGAATTTTTACAATTGATAATATTAATTTTTTTTAGTGAAGGTATCACATTCTTTACATTTAATTTTTGGTGTAATTAGTTGAAGTGAAATGGTCTACGGAACCTACGGTTATGTTTAATTGCTTGCGTTGAAAATTTAACATTTGAAAAATATACAAAATCACACTTTTAAAGTCTAATTGAATTGATAATAAAGTATAACAAATAATAATTGATCAAATAATAAAGCATATAAATAATATAAAATAATATAAATATAAATAACAAAATATTATATTTAATTTTGTAAAATAGAATAATGATGTTAAATTTTAATTATATTTTTAAAAACTTAAATTTATAATAATACATATGTTTTACTTTTTAATAGTTTTGTGGGTTTCATGAATATAAATGTAATAACCGTACAAGAGAAAGAGAAATGAAAAGAATTAAAGTATGGGCACAATTTAAAGTACCTATAATGATTTTTTTTTTTAAATAGCTGTAATATACTGTTTTTGAAAAACTATAGTTGAACGTCAAAATGACAATTTTTTTTTTTTATATCCGTAGTGTAAAAATTCATTTTAATTATAAAAATATTGATTTTCAATGTCATAAACGTGTTCTGAATAACACATTTAATTTTAAAAACTATATTTGTAACCAAGATTAAAATTCACAAGAAACTTTTTTTCCCCAATCAAATAATAGGTAACACACATACCATCTTAGCAAATTGGACTTTCAACAATGGTTAAATAGACTTGCAAATAGTAGCAAATTAGACTTTCAAAAATGGTTAAATAGACTTACAAATCGTAGCAAATTGGACGGTCAATGACAATCGTCATTCAAAGCAGAAAAAAAAAATTCATGAAATAACAACGATTATTTTAAACAATATTAAAAATGAATTTTTTTAGTAAATTTCATATTTATTTTTTTGAAAACCCACAATTCCTGCATAAATTTTCAGAATTCAATTTAGAGTTACATTTTCTAATTATCTAAGAGATGCATACCTATATTTATATAAAAACTACTGAAAATGTATACAAGAATGTTATATATGTCACAAGGGCTTGAGAAACCAACCACAATTTATCAACTCCATTGGAAATAAAGATTCCACTAATAGTACCATTAAACACGCCCATTTTCTGATCAAATAATAGCTAGAAAATCAAAACATAATGGTTTAATTATGTACTTTCAAACACATGTGTGTGGACATGTCACTCATGTTCAAACCGATGAACATACATGTGATTTTAGTAGAAAGTTACATTCCTATGAAACATAACAAAATATTTAATTGCTACTTTTTGCTTCTCTTATCCTATATATAAAGAAAATGATATAAGTAAAAAAAATCTAATCTGGAGCACGGGGGAGAATACCTCTTGCGAAGAGTGCGTAGGGTTTCCTAGGGGCACTAGTTGAAGAAGGGCATCGTGCTGTGAGGAAGAGACTCATGGTGAGGGTTTTTTGTAATGTTATTTCTCATTTGTCCCACTTTTAGCAACGGTTTTCTCTATAATCATCATTATTGTTTCATTTGTCTCATTTTTAATGATAGTTATTTAAATAATCGTTGTTAAAAAGTTTGCAAAAATTGCAAAATTATCACCATTATTTTTGACAACTTTGATTTTTTAACTATTGTTATTTGATGCTGTAGAGGCCCTTTTTTTCACTATAATCACTGATAAATATTACTAGAGCATATTTTTGAGAAATCACAAGTGGGTGATTCAGTATATAAGTGTTATTTAAAGATAAACATGTGGTTGATCCACTATTTAGTTCACAAATGAATGACTTATGCAAATTGACTATTTTTTGGAAGGTAAAGTTATTTTTGGTGACATAGTACAAATATTAAATTATTATACACATAGTGAGATTTCATGTTTTATTAATAACCCAAATCATGTAGATAAAAGTATAAGGTAATAAAAATTGATGAGATTTACTAACCATTCGAGATTGTGAAAAGTCTCAAGTCTTGAGAGGTTTTCAGAAATTACCATAATTGTAATCAAGGTTTTGTTTTTTTTATTAACCAAAATATATATTAATAATAAAGCACTCGATGTGCTATAACCTTTTATAGAATATATATATATATATATATATATATATATATATATATATATATATTATATATATATAAAAATTTTTTCAGAAAAATGTCAAGATGTAGCATTACATATCAAAATCCCGGTTTTACCCCTATAAATTTCCTCAAACAAAATATTAAGTGCTATGTGATTATAACTAGAATGAATACTTCATTGATAGAGTTATATTGCTTTTGTCTCGACTATTCTATTGAGCTATCATAAACTATTAGGCAAGACATATGTTAGCCTTTGGTGTTAGTACTTAGATATAATATTATAAAAGGTCTCTATATCTATGTAAAAAATGTTGAATTGATAAAATGAATGAGATAAATCTTATTGATATAGAATGTACTAAAATGATTATTTATCCTATATATTTATTGATTTTAGTTAACTTGTGCATTATTTGTGTTATATATTTTTTATTTATTATGATTATATTGACATGGAAAAAAAAATTAACGACTATATTGAAAATTCTATGTTGACTAGAGATAAGGTCAATATACAATATAAAATAAGTATGTGCAAACCTTACGTACAAGTTAATTTTGTAAAGTTGATTTAAGCTTTAAAGTTTACTTCTTAACATGATATCAAGGTTGTGCATGTGAGTCTATCCTAACAAAATATGTTGTTTGTTGGATCTCTTGTTACATCTGTTATTGGACTACTCATTGATGTTTAGTTGCAAGTTTCACATCAACTAATGATAAGAGACAAATTTGACATCATATAATTAAATACAAAACCCACTTTATAAATCAGTTTTTGAAAGTTAAATTAAACTTAAAGTTAATTTCTTAACACAATATTTTAGTTTGTTCTGTATAACTATCACACGTTCAATATCTTCTGATAAGTTAAAATAAAACCGTTTAAATTTCCTGAAGGAACCAGCTTGAATTACCGATATTCATCATTTTTTTTCATTCGATATTACAATTTAATTAACCCAGTTCATCAAACTTTTCGGTGGAATAGGCGAGTCCAATCTATTTATTAAACACAGAATATAGCAGTATAAAGCGAAAGTACAGTCACATGCTTCAGATTTTAAGCACAGGTGGCCGTGATTACGTACGGAGAGTTCCAATAGTAAAGTTTTAAGAAAATATTGAAGGTAGCATATATTTTCATTAGAGCACCAAGTTTTTTTACCTAAAGAAAGAGGAATATGTATGTACATATTTGGGGAGTGTAAAGCCTGAGGTACATTGAGACATTAATGGGAAGGGAGTGAATAGTTAAAAAAATGGTTTGAATGTGGAAAAAGTAGCAATGGAAGAAGAAGAAGGGGAAGGGGAAGGAGAAAGAGATGTGAACAACATGTGGAAGGGGAAAAGTTAAACCTAAAAAAACCATTTTGAATATATGTTGGATGAAGGGCTGAACCAGAGTCAAAAACTCGTGGGTCGTGGCGCCGTCAATGAAAGGATGCACGTAATGTTCTGGTCCGTACGACATGGACACTGTTTAAACCATCAGACACATGAAAGTTGAATCCAGTGAGATAGAGAATCCATAGTCCCCAATGCAAAAACAAAACCCAAAAAGCAAAAGAGATATCATTGTGACCAACATGGTAACTACCCGACCAATCACTGCTCGACAGCACAACGTTAGAAAAACTGCCATGGTTTTTTGATACCAGAAACCAAAACCGCTTGTCTCGAAACGCCAATGTTTGTGATTACGAATGATAATAATAATAACAGAGTGATAGATGGATATATAGAATGATAGATAGAGATAATAGCATTAGCATAGCAAAGTGGCACTACTACACACTGCGGCTTCTCCTCCATTCTTGTCCAGAAGAAGAAAGATCCGTAAATTAACATTCTCTCCCTCCATTGGCTATAATAGCAAGCTTTTTAAGCATATTTCTGGGGTTTGTTCCCTTTTCCTTGTTTGGGGTTTTCTTGGGAAAAAAAGGGAAAGAAGTAATTAGGTATAATATAATTAAAGCAAAAAAGAAGACAGTAACATGGGAAGGGGTAGGGTTCAGCTGAAGAGGATAGAGAACAAGATCAATCGCCAGGTAACCTTCTCCAAAAGGAGAGCTGGGTTACTCAAGAAAGCACACGAGATCTCTGTGCTCTGTGACGCTGAAGTCGCTTTGATTGTCTTCTCCCACAAAGGAAAGCTCTTTGAATATGCCACCGATTCTTGGTAATACTATATATACTATGCATAGATCTCTCTATAACCCTCCTTCTACCTCCCTTTTTACTGCATATATCGTATAATTTCCACAGATCTCTCTCTTACACACCATACTTACTGTGTCTTCGTCTCCACAAAGGGAGATCTATCACTATATCACTTCTCTTTTCTTCAAAACTAAATCTTAACTTGCTTTTTCTTTAACTTTTCAGTTAAAGGTTTCGTTTTGGGCTCAAAAGCTAGAGGAAAAACTGTCTTTCCTCTTGTTTTCGGGCAGATCAAACAGATTTTTCTGATGTTGTGCTTGTGCACAAACAAGGGTATCTGGTGTTTTAAAGCGATTTTAAAGAAAGATGCAGAAGAAAGAAAACGTGTCTGATTATTATTATTATTATTATGAACTATGAACTATGAACGTTCGTACTTCCCTTAGCATGTGTCTTTTTCTAACTATGGATGTGCATATTTTTCACTCACCCTAAACCTGGGAAAATTTTATGAACAAGATAAGTAGATTGTGTTGGGTGCTTGAGTGGTCTTCTTGATGTTTATTCAAAGATTCTTCACAGATACTACGTTGGAAAACTAGTGTGGTTCAACTTTTTTGTACATGAATTTTTTTGTTCGAAAAATCTTGATGTGAGGTGTTTACTCTTCTGGAAACTTGGTCAGGAGTGACAGTATTTGGTTACTTGTCAAGCTCATTTTGGAGCTCAGGTCCTTTCGGTGCAGGACCTAGAAGAAGCAGTTGCTGTTCCAGCTTTCAAAATTCGTACTTTTCATTTTCCATTTAAGAAAATGATGGCTCTTTGCTTCTTTTGTGATAGAGAGTATGCTGTGCTTAAAGCTGGTTGATTAACACGTATTTACACATAGAGCTAGGTGTCAAGATCATTTTGAAGCTCAAGTCCTTTCACACACATATCATAACATGGAACCAAGAATGTTGCATGCTTTTCTGTTTAATCTCAGACTAATATTATTCTGCTCCCTTTTCAGTTGATGGGTTCAGTTTCCTAGATCAACCGTGTGGTGTGAATAAATTACGGAATTCAACTTCTAATTTCTTTCTGTTTCCATTGGCTGATACCAGATCTTCATATTTATTATACCATACCTGCCACCACTGAAACGTAACATTCAACATTAGCCAATTCTTTCTTTGCATTCATTTTTCTAAAATACAGTAAAATATTCATCGTAATATTACTGGAACAGAACAATGTTAAATAACACAATTTGTTAACTTGTAGAGTAAAAGCTGGGACATAACAATATATATTTCAAATTTAAGAGAACAATATTTTTCTCCAAAAATTGTATTCTCCTTGTTTGAATCATCTTCATATTTCCAAAAATAAATGCATAAATTACCTCTTTCTGTTTTTATGTTGAATGGCATTCTGATGTTCATATTTACTAATTGTAAGTAGGGAAACTGTAACTATGTAAGGATTATATATATTACGTGTGTGTATATATAATATATAAATATTATATATATATATAATATAATATAATATACAAATTATAAAATTCAGATTTTCTGTTAAGGGGTGTTCAGATTATTTAGACTTCATTTTTTCATTTTAATAATTGTTTGAGTTTTGTTTTTATCAATGATTTAGTGTAATGGACGTATATGTATCAGCGAATACATATTCATCATCAGACTACAGTGAAAAACATAACAGGCATTTTTTGATAGTTTATGAGTGAAGAACATGTTTTGTTAACATTTGTTTTTCTGCACCTTGTTCTAATTACTAGCTGTTCCTCCCTTATCATACTAGACTTGAATTCCTTTTATTTCCATGACTGTGTAATAATCTTTAGCTGTTTTTTTTATTAATTAAGTGATAGTTGAGAGAACTAATATATTTTTTTTCCCTCTTTTTGACAATTATAAAACAGCATGGAGAAGATACTGGAACGCTATGAAAGGTATGCCTATGCTGAGAGACAACTTGTTGCCAATGATTCTGAATCACAGGTTTGTTATTTGTTCCACAATATATATATATATATATATATATATATATATATATATATATAAATTTTTTTTCTGATTTAAAAAAAAAAAGAAACAATAGCCTTGGACATGTTTTTAAAATTCTTTAGGAACATTATTGACAGAAAACCTACCATTTAAAAGTTAATAAAAATATTGAAAGGTCTTTCTTTTTAAAATAAGATGCAGGAAATATTATTTAGATGTGGTAAAAGGACCATAAATCATTGAAAATGTCTTGATTGTTTCATATTTTGACAAATATGGGGAAGATATAGATCCAAAAGTGGTGATATTTCTGTCAATAAGTAATTGTAGAAATGAATATAAAATCTAAACTTTTTGAAAAACATATTATTTGTAGAAAAGGTAATTTTTATGAGATTGTTGGTACTGAAATTAAAAAATCTTATCATGTAAAATTGATAACTCTTGGTAGACCAAGCAAATTCTACTCCAAATTAGATTTACGCAATTTAAAATGTATGGAGATAATTTTAATTTCATGTTATTTGTTTATCGGCTTTTCATGTTATAAAGTTAAAATGAAAACAATTCAATTCATAGAAATATGAAACTGGAAAATGATATATCAATAACATATTCAATTATATATATTATAAAACTTGAATTGTTTTCAAATGTATACATTGCTTATTAAACAGATATAAAAAAAATTCAACAATTAATAGATCCATAAAAATATTTTTTTCCAAAAAGAGAACTAATAGTTTTGTTCACTTATAATCAATAATGTCTCAATAACTATATACATTAGTTTTGTTAAAAACAGCATTAACACAGTACTTTAATTACTAATTTTATTTCTTATAAAAAAGATTTAAATAATTAATAAACTATAAATACAATTATAAGTACTGAATAATGATTTTAATCAATTTACAAATATCTTACTTCAAAGATTGTGCCCCACATTTGCAGTTTTCAAATATGTAAAGTGATATAATTAATCTAACTGATATACAGAGATTCTTGTCCCAATCCATGTAAAGAATGTGAACAGTTAGATATGTGTTTGTGCAGGGAAATTGGACCATTGAGTATACCAGACTCAAGGCAAAGATCGACCTTTTGCAGAGAAACCATAGGTATATCATACAAGATTCTTGTACTTTGTTGCCTTTAATTTGATTTGTCTTATTAGAAGAAGAAAACAAAAACTTTGTTGAAATTTCTCAATTATTATTTCATGGAAACCCTTTCTACACACAGGCACTATATGGGAGAAGATTTAGGTTCAATGAGTCTGAAAGAGCTTCAGAGTCTGGAGCAGCAGTTAGATACTGCTCTCAAACAAATTCGTACCCGCAGAGTATATAAAACATACAACTAACTACTCATACTTTACTTCAATTTTTTCTGTTTAACTCATGTGCTTCATTGGTACTGAACACTGATTATGCATAGTAACTATGTATTATTATGGATTTTATAACAGAACCAACTCATGTACGAATCGATCTCGGAGCTTCAGAAGAAGGTACTTACTAAAATCTTGTCACATCTTTACGTAGGTCTCTGTGTCCTAAAAGGTTGTAACGGTTGCATATAAGTTTCAGAGACCAATCTTGTTGATTATGCGTGTCCCTCTGGACAACCTGACATGTGCTCTACTTGTACTTTGACAGGAGAAAGTGATACAGGAGCAGAATAACATGCTTGCAAAGAAGGTCATGAACAATAATATTACTCAGATTTATTCTTTTTGCATTAGTTTTTTATTGTGTCATTGTGTTAATGCTGCAAAAAATTATCTAGTACTGTTATGTGTAAATTGGAAAATAAGTCTTATAAGTTTGAAGGTTATTAGTTTAAACAGTCTAAGTATATTTTTTAAGTAAGATTTAGTAAACATGGAGTGAAGAGAGATAGATGAAACATATTAAACTTTCATTTTTTATTTGAGATTAGAAAAAAAAAAAAAACTATTTTTTATTGGATCTACTACTTTATGTCCCGAATTAGAATAACGTGGAAGAGAAATAATCTCTTTTTATTTTTTTCTAAAAGATTATGATACATTTTTAAATCAGATAAAATAATTTTATTTTAAAAGATATTAGATACAAAATTATATTTGTAATTTATGAAATGATTGTTTATGAAGTTTATCCATTTCACTTTCTAACACATTTCCATTTTCTTCCATTTCTACCGTTTAAAAGATCATTTTTTTTATTTGTTTCCTTATCGTCATATTTCAATGATTTTTTTTTTACTATCACATCCTAAAACTTATCAAATAATGAAAAAAATTGTCCATTATTTTCTTCTTTAATATTCAAATTAACACACTTTTGCAATATGCTTGTAATATGATCTACACTTGTAGAAATTTGTAGTTGATTTGTACTAAATTGTAACTAAACCAACTTCATTAATTGTTAACTTTGACATTATAACATCAAAGAATGCAGGATTGTATCTGTTCACTACATCTAAACAACGAGATATTTGTATGTGTGTGTATACTGTAAAATTACATTCTCATTTCCTTCATATTTTTCTCAACACATACACTTCTGCCTCTTATCATGATGTTGCAAAGTTTTCATCTGCTCGTGAAATTATGAGGAAAATGAAATCAATCACCTCCTTTGTTGATTTTGACCAAGTGGAGTTTGATGATTGCTATACTAAACAAAATAAATGTTATATATATATATATATAGCCCTATTTATTTCATGGAAGATAGATTCATATTCTTCATCTATGTAAGGTATAACTGTAACATATGTTGAAGTATCTGTGTGAATTGATATCAGATAAAAGAGAAAGAAAAGGTTGCAGCACAGCAGGCACAATGGGAGCATCCAAACCATGGAGTTAATGCATCTTTCTTGCTACCTCAGCCACTTCTGAACATGGGGTGAACTTTCCATAACAACATATATAATACATTAAGTTGCATCTTTGTTATAGTTCATATTTAACTAGGGTTTCTTCTTCACTAGTATTAACTGATAGTTAATGTTTTATTTTATTTTTTTTGCAGTGGCAATTATCGTGAGGAAGCACCAGAAGTAGGGAGGAATGAACTTGACCTCACTCTGGAACCATTGTATTCCTGCCACCTTGGATGCTTTTGAAAACATTCTAAAACATGGATGATAATTATAACTATGTGGTAAGGCATTGGACAACATGTTTGGGGGCTTATGTTTGATGTCTCTATGTTTTTGTGGTTTTTCCTAATCTGAAGACATTAATATATATTGTGTGTTGTAAGTCTATAACTTGGTTTCAAGACCATGCTTTCTTAAGTCAAACCTTATATAGTTAAGTTGCTCCAAGGGACAAGTCTTATGTATAATGAAATTTGAACTTAAGACTTTGTCTTTTCGAACTGGGTATCATTTCTTTAAAGAGAGTACTTATTTTTTTACTATATCATTGTTAACCATATTGATCTAGATAAGGTGCATGCATGTTCAGTTTTTTTATTAAAAAATAAAGTAAATATTCAGTTTTTTAAAATTTATGATTTATAATTGAGTATCAGAATGTTGTTGTGAATTTTTAATTTGTTCAAGTACAGTAACTACAATGTTCAGATTTATGGAAAGTTTTTTGCCTCCTAAATTGCGAGACAATGGTAAATTCATCATTGATTAAGACATAAATTATTTTTATTGATGCATTCCTCTTTTAATTGTGATTTTTGAATAAATTTAAGTTTCCTATAATTTTTGTGTGCAAAATCAATGTTATTGTTACATTTTTATTATATATTCAATTTTCACTAGTCTTTTTGGTTCAATTTTTTAATTTTTTTTCATCTTAGTCCAACTTATTTTAAGATGAACTGTCAGGAATCGACTTTGAAGGTTTCTTGATTTGGACTCTAGGTTTAAATTATGCATTAGGGATCTTTCAACTCAACTTTTCAAATGTACAAAATATGCATGTACAGTACTTTCATCTTTTTAGCTGTCAGCTCCTTTATGCTTTTTATTAGTAAAAAATATATTTCAACTTTTATAAACCAAAACCTAATAAAAAGCTATTATTTTTTATTTAATTTTTTCTAAACTATGTTGTATTTTAAAATAAAAGTATATTTTATTGATGTTGAGTAAGTGTGTAAAGTAAAAATTGGAGTCTACATATATTATCATCCTTTTTTCCTATCTTTCACTAGGCAAACAAATGTAATGGGTCTATGAATATATTTTTCCATGAAAAAATGAGAAGTGAATTTATATTTAAAGTGTGTGAATTAAAGTATTTTTATCATTGAATAACTAATAAATTAGTATATTTCATGATATATTTTGAATTGAAATAAGAACTAATATATTTATATTTTAACTTATTTTAACAAGTTATTCAATTTAAAAGAAACCTTACTCCTCTAACTCTTTGTTTAGAATGGAGAGAATAAAGATGAATTAAATAAAAGAAAAAGAAATACCAACCAAATTTTAACTCTCTATACAAGAAAAAAAACAGATGGGGGAAATTTTGGAGTAGGTGATAAAGTATGAGATTCTTTTTGTTGCTTTAATTATTTTGAAAATCATAATAACGCAATAATAATAAATAAATGTATGTTTGAAAAAGTTGATATAATTAAAAAACAATTATTTGATTAAAACTTTTTTTATTTATTAATTAGTATTAAAAGCAATATATAAATATGTTTTGCCTTTTATTGTTATTTATTCAAAGAAATAGTCTCTTTATACTTTACCTTTCTATATTTTTACTTATGTAACTATTCTTCAATATTTCACTTTTCATCCAAGTCTCACTCAGTCTTTGTGGAGACAGACCCTAGCATACTCTTGCTCTTAAACACTCATTAATGGCGTATGAACCTCTCTAACTTCTTCTCCTTCCATTAACACAACACATGTATGTAGATTTGGTCCTTCTTCTTCCTCATGTTTGGTCTGATAAGTTTTTTTTTTTTTTTTTTTTTTTGTGATTATAAAGAACGTGGACTAATTATTTTCGTTCAAGATTTGGGTACAAGGTGCACAATGCATCCCTTTGTTCCCTCAAACATAATAGTTTGTGTTATTATACATTTTTAAATAAGTCTAATTAATCTCGTCAATAATTATCACTTTATATATTATGAATTGAAAATATAAATTAGAATTTTAAAAAGGAAAAAAAAAGAAAATATTATCTCACAAGCAATTAGCATGTATAGCCAATCAAATGCCTACCAAAAATAATGAAATAAAAGGAATATAAGAAAAAAACTCTAGGTCCTTTGACAAGGCAATTTAATAGATTAGATTAGGATCATAATACCGTATAATTTATAATTATATGCCTAAACAAAGTAAATAATAAACCAATATTGTAAGGTAACAAAATATTGTATTAATAATTTACTTCTTTTATTAAAATAAAATAGATACAATTTTATTCCTTTTATTTTTATTTAACCAAACAATGTACTTAATTTTTTTATATACTTTTTAATATATTATTCTTACTCTTTAATTTCTCTCAAATTCATGAAACAGTAAAAACTTTTTGAAAAGTCAATCTTGATTTAAGTGAAAACCTTGATTTGGTTTTGAGCATTTAGGAGTAGTAGGAACTTGGACCATCCTCCTAGTAACTGAACCACCCTTTTTCATAGGACACTCGGAAGGTCAGACCTATGGTTTAGACTCTGGAAAATGACGAATGGAGCTTGGAAAAGACCAAAACAGTTAATTATGTCTACTTTCCACACACGCATGCAAATCTTCAAATCTTCGAAGCTATTTATATTACAAAGACCACTCCTTAGATTACTAGGTTAAGTTTGATCCTTTTATCAGTTTAGTTTATTGACAAAAGTTTAAAATTTACTTTTTAATCATTTAATCTTATCAACTGTTAAAGATCACTTTAGAACAATATTTTCTAAAATAATTACCTACAATATTATAATTAAAAACAAAAAAAACTTGCTTTTTCTTTTCTTTTTTTCCTACGTGAACACATTTTGATATCGTTTGAAATAGAAAAATGACAGAAGAAAAAGAAAATAAAAAGGGAAGAAGGGAAGTTGGAGAAGAGAAATGGACTTTTTTTGGTCTGTATATATATATATATATATATATATATATATATATATATATATATATATATATATATATATATATATATATATATATTGATATTTGGTTAGTACTTAGGGAATCACACATGAATGAAAAATGGATCAGTGCTATTTTCCTATGCTGTCTAAATGTGATCCCATTAGTTTGTGTCAATCACCATTGATGAACTAAACTGAGTTAATTGCTGCTTATCAAGCAAATGAGCAATTTAAGTGCTATTTATTAAGACTCTGAAACTATCCCCAGCCTGATCTTTAAAAGTAGATTCTTCTTGACATTGATTCCAATGTTATCTCTGGACATGTGTAAAGAACAGCTGGTGGTTCTTAACTGCAAAGGTTATTTGTTGCTTACTGTTGGAATTATCAATTTTGTCTTCCCTTTGGGAGTTTGTGTCAGGTCCATTCCAAGTGATAAATTGTTGGAACGTTTCATTTACTTATAGGAATCAATCCTAGACTCTCTTTTTTTCATTGATTTTTGTGGATCAAAAGAGTACTATTTTCGAAAACAATTAATATGCAGAAAGAACTTTGGCCTATTGTAAACAAAGGAACTTCCTTGATTCCATGTTCAAAATTAAATAAGATATAAAGTCGTCATTGATTTAACATGTAAATATGACTTTTCTTTTATATTAGCGTCTTGGGGTGGGGGAATAAGGTTCAAAATGAAGAAAGTACGTAAATATGACAAAAATGAAGAAAAAACAATTAAGATAATTGAATTTTAGAAAGATTAAGATAGTAAAATAAGATAAAACAAAAATGTTTTTAAAGGTTTATATTTCAGTCTCCAGTTTCATTGTTTTAGGTTTTGATTTCTACCACCATCAACATGCCACCGCATGGAACCTAAAAGAAGCAACCAAGAGTATCCTTGTTTGTTACAGTATAAAAGACTGAAACTAAAATAAAATAGAAATATTTCAAAATATTACTAACATAAAAATTATATAGGTTAAAAATTATGCTGAATTCAATTTTATAAAGTATAAGGATTAAAAAGAAAATCGAGGTAACCATAGGAACTACAGTTATGTCTAAAAACCAAGACTAAATCATACTTGGGAAATTCTATATACACATAACTAATTCAATGGCGTTTCAGAGTTGAAGCTTCTTACGTTTTCACCGTTATAATTCATGAGTGATAGTGACAAAGCTATAAAGCTAAGTAACTGACGTTGAGGGGGTATTTACAAGGCAACTTTTATGTAAGGGTTCAATGCTTTACTTGCTAAACTACGGTCAAACTTGTTCTAAGGTGAAACTTTTGGACAGTCTACTAAAGTTTGCATCTTCATCATTTTTTTTTTTCCTGTACAAAATGAAAGGAAGCATGTTTGATTCAAAATCTCAGGAATAAGACTTAATCATGCCGAAGTTAACAAGGGATCTGGATTTGAAAAGACCACCAAAAAGGAATCTGGTTGGAGAATCTTGAGGAGCAGGTTTCAACTCTTCAGGTTTTCCCTTTACTTTGAGTATAGTATTGCCAATTGCTTGGCGAATAGATTCTATGGTTTTGGACTCAACTGGGCAACCTGAAGCTCCTCCAACATAGAAGGTGTTAACAGCTTTGCCTCCTTTGGTTGTCACCTCTGCCCTTGTTACTGTGAGGCTGTTCTCTCGGATGATACGTGTGACATCAGATAACAGTCCAACTCTGTCTGTTGCGCATAGTTCTAGCTTCAAACCCTGAAGGAGCAAGAAACAAATTATTAGTCTTTGCTTGCTAAACAAAACTAACCAAAACAAAAGTGAAAAGATAAACATGCCAAAAATGCATGATTCACATTTTTATAATAAAGGGTAGTGGACTTTCTGGATTAGAATATAAAATTAGTAAAGTCATACAGAAAATGACAATAAGGTGGAGGAAGAAACAATTGCTTAAAAATTGTTTACATTATGCGTTGTGAAGTCATAGAAAAATCTGGGTTATAGAGTTGCCTACAACCACAAAGTTATCTAACTTCATTCATAGTAGTAGTGAATGCATGACTAATGCCGTGTAACTAAACATAATTGGCGATCACTGTCATGGGTGGAAGGATTAGTGCGTCAGAAAGATGTAAACAAAACGATAATGGTCACCTCCACCAAATTTTAAAGAATAAAAATAAATCACAGTTGATGGAAAAGTGATGTTGTTAATGATATACTAACAAACACAAGAATTGAAAGAATGGTTTTATAGGCATGTTTCTGAGCAAAAGTCAAAAGTAAGAGATGATAAGTTCAGTAGTTATTCAGTGTTCACCTCTGATACTCTTCTTTTAATAGCAGCTTCAAGACATTGTATCACTCTTTGTCTCTCTGCATCTGATTTTACAGGGGATCCGTCTATGTGCTTGATGTAATATTCCTAAATTTAAATCCACAGAATATTTACTTCAGCCTTTGAGGATTATAATGTCACTCTTTCTCTCTCTCTCTCTCACACACACACACAACAAGCGATACCTGATAAGCATCTGGCCCTTTAGAATCAATACTTGCATGGAAAACCACATATTGCATGTCTGTCAAAGTGAAAACTATGTCAAAGAGAAGTTTTGCCCTGTCCTTACATTGGATAGTAACTACAGAGTAATCGCTATCAGACCAATTCACCACAGTCACTTTTGGTCTATTTTTCTCATCATCATCAACTCGTTCATAATCCCTATCAGAAAACATCATCTGGTGAAGCCTTCTCTCCGTATGGTTAACTTCTTTAGTGACTACACTGCTAGATCCCCTGATTTTGTTGCCACCACCCAACACATTGCACAAAAGCTCCTTAATTAGAGAGAGCCTCTGAGGATCAGTGATAGCAGAACCTGTTTCTTCATCAGTTACGTGCATCACAGCTGCTGCACGGGTATTGTGAGTCCACACCTCTGCATTCACTATGTTACACTTGAGATTGGTTAGAACAGCACTCACTTCTGAAAGCAGCCCCGGTCTATCACTTCCCAATAGCTCTACTGCAGTGTGCTCCATAGTTTGTGTGACCCCAACAGATCTCATGGAAGACATAAAGCAAGACTCCGGGCCAAGAGACTACAACAATAATTTGCAGTAACCCTCCAAGTCAATGAGTTTATACATAAAAAGTAAAAAGAAAACAAAAACTTATGTTGAATAACAGCAAAGCAGACTAACCTTTCGAATGTACTCCAGAATACCTTCATCTGTAACCTTCTTTCCATCATGGTCAGTGACATTAAAAACTGGCAAAACATATTAGAAACACCCACCATTAATTTCACCGCAAAATATGAGTTCATTGTGTACACATGCATGCACGCTGACCCGCATTATATACAGTATCACAGAAATTAATGCAAAGAAAAAATTGTTACCATCCATGAACCATCCTCCATCTGAGGATATATAAGCTTTTGTTATTGAGAGGTTTAGATCAGTGAGAATTTGTACAACTTCAAGAAGTATTCCATGCTTGTTTGCACTATCAACCTGCAAAGGTAAATTCAATTCCATTACCCAAATAGAAGAGTCGTCAAGATAAGGAAAACGGTGAATCGCAGAGAAAGAATCCCCAAAAAAGAAGACAGAACATATTCATACCCGTATAACAGTGGCATTCTGGCATGATTCATTATCAATTACAACTCTGACAAGACAAGACAAGACATTAATGGACAAAGGTAAGAAGAGGAAGAAGTAATTTTTAAGGAAAGAAAGGTTTTATCTCATCAAATAGGTACCATACCTGGGCGGATTCATTCTTCTGAAGAGTTTTTCATATTCATCGTTCATGTAGAGAGAGAAGTTCATGTTGACCCCCGAAATGAAAGCTGCACGAAAATTGGTATGCCAGATTAATCGGCATAGAGAAAGTGGAATTGAAAAGGGAAAGAGAATAACAAGAAGAAAACAACCAAAAACTCAAAAGAATGGATTGCAGGACTCAAGAGTTAACTAATGAAGCAATATGGGAAACTGAGAAAAGAAACACTAATCACCACAGAACGATGAAGCTATGGAGACACCCACAAGCCAAATCAGAGTAAAGGAAAAATCTTTTCACCAACAAAAGAAAAGGGTGTAGGAAAAATCAATCAAAATCAAAAAAATTCCCCCAAAACCATGATCGAGAAAGATAAGAATTCACAATCCCTGCATCAATTTCTGATAGACTATACTGGAATTAACAAAACATAGAGGGCCAGGTTAAAATTAATAAAGAAAAGAAGAAAATATCATAAATTTAAGAAGAAAACAAAATGGAATGTCACCTACCCATTGCAGGAGGTGAGTTTTCGTGCCACACCTTGGTTCTCTCAAGATGATAAGCTTTGAGGATGTGTTACAAAGGAACAGAACATAGGTGTACGAATAGTTTATGTACACAGAGTCATACACCAACACCTCAACCACAACCAATTTGATCTTCTAATGTTGCTTTTAGTCACGCATAAAATAACTAATTAATTTAATTTTTTTCTTAAATAAAAAAGATAAATGTTCTGAATCAGAACCTTCCCGACATATGCTTCAACACCTGCAACGCCCTTCTAAAAAGAAAAGGCAGACTTTTATTTTCTCCCTTTGTGTCTCTCTTCCCTCACCCGCTGCCATCTCTCAAATTCGCATTTCCCCTAACCTAGAAAAAGAAAAGGAGGCGCATGTTAGAGAGAGTGGTTCGTGAGCGACGAGAAGAGCCAAGGTAGGTGACATGTTCTAAGGTGCGCACGTGGGTGTTCAATAACAATAATGGAAAGAATTAACAACGTGTGTTCCAAGCTTACAGGGGAAAGGTGGATACTGAATTCTGAATAGTGTAGGAGCATCTCCAAGTTTGTTTGGTATACCCAATAGTTAGGCCAAATTTTTTTAACCTAAACAATGCTAATACAAATGAGATTATAAGAAGAAATAAGATTATTCTTTTTCCGTAAATAGTAATATTTTTTAACAAATTACTTAAAGGAATCTTGCCAGTTCATTTTCCACAATAGATCCATTCTATGTAATAAGAGGAAAATCAATTTTTGGGGAACCAAATTTTCAACTAAATGTAGTATTTTGTAGGACAAAAGCTTATCTGTAATTCAGTTTCTGAGAATAGAATTCTGAAAAAGTTTTGTATGTTTTCTTTATTCTGTTAGGTATGGGTAGAAAATTTCACTGCTACAGGTTGGAATTTAGTTCCTGAAAAGCCAAATTCAAACCTCTATGTACTGTTACCGAAATTCAGTTTTGGGATGGTTGAATTCTGAAAGGAAGTTTTGATTTTTTTGATTTTTTTTTGTTATGTTTTGTAGTAAAGAGAGGAAAGGGAAAATGAGAAAAAAGAGTTAAAAATAATTTTCTTTTTGTAATAAATGAATTGAAAATTTTTATTAAAATCAGGAAGAATAAACTTTAAATTATTTGAGTGAGGAAAGATCATTACATTTATTTAATATAAAACTTCGATATAAGGTTTGGTTCTAGCAAAGAAAGACTTGGATTTGTTTTCTCCTTCTGATAAGAATGCTCACGATCAAGCATGCTTCCTAATTAAAAATATTTAGACTAAACTGATTTTAAAAAGTTATAAAAAAAGTTAATTTAAAATCCGATAACTGATTAAAAAAAAAAAGCTTTTACCTCTTAGTGCTTTGTTATTTTTATTGGCTACTGCAATATAAGAACAAACTTTTAAGTTTTGGACACACCAATTTGAATATATATATATATATATATATATATATATATATATATATATATATATATATTACAATTTAGACA
>Ga0214542_1005967_pt1 | contig 22670 bp, 8 predicted proteins | sample CNSS1metaG_FD_160096 | JGI IMG/M metagenome (GOLD analysis project Ga0214542, IMG submission 160096) | Root nodule microbial communities from cowpea collected in UCLA plant growth center, Los Angeles, California, USA - CNSS1 | ecosystem: Host-associated > Plants > Roots > Nodule | place: USA...
TAATAACAATTTAAAAAAAAAAAAAAAAAAGTATGTAATGCATGAATAGTGTGGCTCACTCAGAGAATCTGTGGATTCCCAGTGTTTCCTTTTGGGAATGAGTCCTGCAGTTTGGGGGATACTGCCCCATGCTCAAAGGCCATCTCAAGTCTTCATCTTTTAGACGCTTCTAGTTTTAGAATCTTTATCTATATTTATATTCTTCAGTACAACACAGAATATATCTTTTCAAAGATTTTATTTATTTTCGCCTCCTGTTATTGTAATTTAATTCTCACTTGTTTTCTGGTAGAACCCGGAAAGCAAAAGTAAACAACATAGAATTAAAAAAAAAACTTTGGAATTTTCTGTTTTCTACGAGAAAGTAATAAGTTAATCAATTTTTATAATTATATATTAGTCATCTTATTATTTATTATTTTTATTATATCAAACTTTGAAACTACTTTTTCCTTCTTTACTAGAAAAAACTATTCTGTACGAATCAAAGAACTTGCTAATGTTCTTTTCAACATAGGAATGTTGTGTTTTTTTTTGAATTTTCTTTCTGTTTCTTCATTTCTTAAGTTTCCAAATCTGGAAATAACCAGGCGTTAATCTGGATTTGGTACAGTGATGTTCTACAAAGTGGTAAAGAAATCAAACTCCATTCATTATGAAATATAAAGGTGTATTACATTTTGATGCATGAATTTGGTATACATGGTTGAATTCTTCTGCTAATAGTATTCTCCTCTGATGTAGTCATTGAGTCGCTTCAATTCTCCACTTTGCTGCTCCATCACCGCTCGCACCACATCTACAATGGAAATCATACCAACTATTTTCCCATCTATAACTGGAACATGCCGAATGCGATTCTCTGCAAGCAAATATTTGTTAGGACGAGATAGCAGTTCTATTATCGAAGACATACAACATCAATGACACATAAGCCTAATCATCATATAAGATATTGACATCACTCTCAATCCAAAACCTTAAAACAATAAATATATGAATCTTTATTCTTATATAATGCTCTACTTTCTATTTTTTACTACCGTTGGATTCCTAAAAATATTTACCTTTTATCCCTTAATCTCTCTGACAAATATCAGAAGAAGGAACACTTACCTGTCATAATTTTCATTGCTTGAAGAATGTTGGTGCCAGAAGTCACAGTTATCAGGTTATTCTGTTCACGAGTACCCTCGTCATCATTCACAAGAAAAAATGCAAGAATATGATATCAAATGCATTGAAAATGAGAGAGCATAGAATAACCTCATCAGTCATTATTTGACCAACTTGTGTGTATAATGGAGATCTTCCTTGTGCAACTATTTTCTTCAAGCAGTCTTGTTGTTCATGCATGCATTCAACAAAACGGTTCAATTTAGCTCATAGTAACAAAAGTTCTAATTTTTGTTTGAAATGGTAATGAATTTTCTATACAAACAAAAGGGTATTAAAAGGTGTTGGAAGGAACATCATGTACCTCTTTCTGTGACAATCCCTGCTATGTGCTGCCCCTGTGGCTTTAGTACAACCAATGATCCAATGTTATTATCAGCCATCTGAATCCTTGTACAATGTTAGTGAAGAAGCATTCTTATGAAAGTAATTAGAGTGAATCTTTATTGAGCAAATTGAACTATCTTACGTTTTTCATTGCATTAATGACAGCATCATCGGTTCGACACCAAAGCCAGGAACCGATATTCTCTTCACCTTTTGTCATTAGAACCTCTGACACTGTTACATTCTCCAATCCCTTCTGTTGTGTGCGTGGAGAGGACGTAACACATCCAAAATTTGAACTTTTTTTGTTTAGGTTAGAGATTGCATTTCCTTGAAATTGTTGAAATATTGCGCCCCTAAGAGGATTTTGGCGAAGTCGCAGTATCCTACACACCCCCAGCATTTGTTGTTTACTTCTGTTCAATCAAAACAAAAGTTAGTTCTGGCTAATGTATACGGAGCTATTATCATCTCTGGTATTTCATATAACCACAACAGTTTCTTGTATCTTGCATTTTGAATTCTTTTCTTAAAGGAGAATACGAAGAAAGGAACTTTGTAGTTGCTTAAACGTGGAATTGCCAACCCCATTGGATCACGTTTTTCTCATTCTTTTGTCCAACTTTACAGACTCGTGGATGATTATTTTAAGCTTAGTTCCATATATTCCAGATCAAACTCAATGAAATCAATTTATTAACACGTTTATGATAATGGAAGCTTGAGAGGCCAAGAATATGCTTGGGATTTCTTTCGTGAGAGGCATACGTAAAGCACAAACTAAGATAAGAATGGTTTGCATGTGTTTGATTAAAACGTAAATCTCTGAGTTCAAGCAAAGCACAAATGAAGAAGTTTCCAAGGAAATCAGTAAGAAAAAGTTTGGGAATGAAAAGTGGGTTAGTCAAACCAAAATTCTAACAAAAGTCCTCCAATGCATCCAAGGTATAAATTCCTTGTTCAGTATATATACACAGCTAGAACAATCTTTCGATTCTAAGATCAGCCAAAATATAACAAGTTGTGTGTATTTCCGGTGAAAAGAAACGAAAAAACTCATTCTGTTCTTCCATCAGATATTAACCATACCAACATCCATGACAGGAAAAAACCAGCAATGTGGTTTTAGGATCCCTTGGATCACAGGTCCTTCCACTGAATCTCATTCTCCTCCAAAACGAAAATCAAAATCTCGACCACCGTTTCGTCCTCCTGGAATAGCCTCTACCCAATCACGGCCTCCTCCAAAAACTAAACCTCAACAAGTCTCGGATTCTCTTCCATCATCACACTCACCAGCACCTTCTGTCACCATTGATTCGCCACCATCAACTCCAACACCTTCGAACCCAAATGCGAAGGAATTTGAGTTGGATACTACTCCTACTCAGAATTTCAACGCCCCTTTGGAAATACCAACCGAACCCCACCACCCTAAATCCAACGCCAACCCCATAGAGAGAAAGATGATGTTTTCCACCTCGACTCCTAGCGCGAAAGACACGAAGCTCGTGGCATCAGCTTCAACATCAGCAAATCCAACGAGCAGGAACGTTTCAACTATATCATTATCCGACGAGGAAAATCCCGCCAAGGATGATGGTGATGATGATGACATTTCAGCTCTCAACCCGACACTGAACGTGGACGACAAAACGGTGAGTGTGGTAACTCTGGCCGGTGACAACAGAGGAGTGACAATGCACGTGGCGGGTTCTCACTCAACTAGGCCCAATCCCGAAGGGAAGAAGAGCACATCCACGGAGAAAGACGAAGCGGGTAAGACATACGTTAACAGTAACATTCAGAGCATCAACAATTCGATCATGTCCCATGGCACCATCACTGGAAGAGACCCTGGTGTTCGTGTTATTCTCCCTGATGTGAAAGAACCGTGCTTGGAAAAACCCAAGGCCGAAATGAGCATAAACCGGGTTGAGAGGGTCCCTTACAGGCCCGTGGTTCGAAGAAGATGTCTGAGGGGACTTTTTCTTGAACCGAGTGACTCCGAACCTGATAACCCTCACAAACCTCGCCGCCATGGTTGTAAGTTTAGATGTGGGGACAATTCAAATGATAAGGACTCTGCAATGGGATAAGAAAAAACAGAGTCTTGTTTACGTGGTACCGTTCCAAGATTTTTGTGTTGGAATTTCGTGTCTATAACACGCGTTATTTGTGCTGTGATTTTTAATTGTATATTTGTTTATTGGGGTAACTCGCAATGACCGTTCATTGAGCCGTTAACAATTTGTTTTTGTGTTAATTGTCAATAAAAATATTCAGCTCCAGTAAGAAAACACAATGAATGTGTCGTTTGATTGAAAAATCTTTCAAATTGTCAATAGATTATCCTGCCAAACTGCAGAAAGTGTGCTTTTAATCACTGGAAATTAAAAAGAGAAAAACATGTCCAAAGAAATTGATAATGAGGTATCTAAAGCCTGTGCTGAAAATCTAGGAGTGAAAAAACACTCGCCGCCTTTCAAAAGTCTGTGTGCTGCACGAAACTAAGACCTAGTATATTCATTTTTTATTTTTCATGTCCAAACTACAAGCGGTAATGTTTGTCCTTAGTAAGATCATACTCATCATTATCATTCTCACACTGTCTCATTTGTAGGCATTATCACAAATAAAAACTTGCCCAGAGATAACTACAAAACAGAGAAACAAGCTGGAGTTTCCTCATTATCAGCACTTATATATATAGATTATAGAGCTTCGTGTTTATTACAATAAAGAAAGAAATTCAGCAACAACAATGGGTTCTCTTATGGCAGGATGGAACTCTCCAACCTTAGATCCTGAATCAGGTACCGATAATTAATCAATACTATACTAATACCTACCAAGTTATGCACTTTAGCATTACCTTTTTGTGCCTTGTGATTTTTAAAGAGGCTTATATTTTCTACCATTGCAGCTTCAATTGAGAGGAATCGATCACTCACAAAAGAACAAATTGATGCTTACTGGAAAACAAAAGAGAAGACCGAGTCAGAACACATTCGGGCTATTTCTGAATTATCTGGAACTATTCAGGTTTGACTTTTAAATTCACCACTCCAATTTTCCCTTTTCTACACGTGTCACAAATTGAATGTAACAACAACAAAAAAACTACTAATATATTTCTTTGTTTACCAATGGATACTGCACAGACCCACAAATTCGATGATTCAGAGAATTCTGGTATGTCAAGTACCGTGGCCTTGAACCGCATAAAGAAGCCCTTGAACATGGATGTTGATGAGAAAAGTTTGAAGAAGTTTGTGAAGAAAAATTGCTGGTATATTATGTTACCTGTGGTAATTGCCCAATTGGTGAATTATAAGTTATATTAATTGTGTGGAAAGTAATACCATTTTTCAAATGGGTGGTGTGCGTGCAGGTGGACCAAGAGCAGCTCGGCATTTCTGAATGAACCGCCAGTGATTGAAGCTTCTTCCAACAACTATGCTTCACAGTTTCACGTAGCTAACGTGAGATCAACAAAATTTAAAACCGGAAATGAAATTAGTGCTTCATGATCTTGCTTCAGTTATGATGTACATATAGTTGGTGTCTACACATGTGTATCTGTTTTGTCACACTTATAATTTTCCATAAGAACTGTGTTTTGGTTTATCTGAAAGAGAATATTTAAATGGTTTCACTTTCTGGTTAAGTGTGTTTGAGAGTTTATTTGTGTACCTTTTCATCTTGCTTAAAATGATTAACTCCTTTATGATTTTCTTAACGGCTTGCTCACCAAACTTTTTGGAACACTAATATACAAGATCATTCGATAAAAGTATATTGATAAATATAATATTAAATAAAATCTGACTTAATAATTTTTAATATAATTTTATTATTTTTAAAAGACAAAAATACTTATAAATCTTATATATATATATATATATATATATATATATATATATATATTTAATATTTTATTTAATATTTACAAATAAAAATTTAAAAACTAATTAAATAATAAAATAATTATATTTTAATATTATTAAAAATTAAATATAATTAAATATAAAAAAAGTTAAATTAACAGAAAAATTAACAACAAATATAGTGTTAAACATTTAAAAATTAAAAAATAAAATAAAATAAGAAAGTATAAATTAACAGAAAAATCAATAACAAAAATTAGTTTTAAACATCTAAAAATGTTACAAAAAAAACAATTAAAGTGTCAATTTGAGATTTAATTGAATCTTTTTCCTTTTTAATAGAAACCTTAAAAATTTTAAAGTTCTTGTTTTGTAAGAGTATATTATTGTTTAAAAATTTAAAAATTTAAAAGAGTATTTTTGTCTTTATAAAATTTATTATGTGTATTTATACTATTTTAATTACTGTATTTAATTATTTCATCTTTCAATGTAAAAATGATGATACCAAAACATATTTATTATTCATTAATCAGAATAATGGTTAGCATCTTCTTTCGTAAATTTAATGTGAAAAATTGATTAAAACCTTTTTCTACTTTGAAAATAATGTTTTTATTAAAATAATAACACTTATAGTAATTGTTTTATTTAAATCTACATTTATATTAAAATGTGTAAATATAATCATAGATAAATGTATGAATATATTTCATTTTTTGTATTAAACAACATTCACACAAAACTTAAATTATTTATATTTTTATATGATAAGTTATGAAAGTATAACTTTTTATATATGTTAAAATATAATAATTAAATTCTTTAATTTGCTTGCTTATAAAAATATGTTTAAATTGTATTATCAAAATTTAGCTTTAATCCTTGCAAATTTATTTTAGTTGACTTTTTGTTAACGTGTCAAATAAATAAGAGATTGAATGACACTTTATTTAAAATAGAAAGAAAATAGGATCTATTTAAAAGATAAATTGAGTTTGAAGGTCATTAAAAAAATATGGGTAAAATATGTTTTTGGTCCCTCAAGTTTCAGCGAAATTTGGAATTAGTCCCTCATTAAAACTTTTGATCAATTTAGTCCTTCATCTTTCAAAATACGTGAATTTAGTCATTTTAACCAAATTTAGATTATAAAGAAAGAAAGACACTTTTAATATTTTGATTTAAATATTATTTTAGTCCCTCTTTTAGTTCATTTTTATTTAATTTGTTTTTTTTTTCGTTTAATTTGGTTATTGATTTATTAAATTATATTCAATTTCGTTTTTTTATTGTGCCGTTTAGATAGATAATGTTAGAGTGTACATCTTGGCACGATTTACATGATGTAACATGGTTTATCTCATGACTGGTTATGTTTTATTTAAATAAGTTTATATTTTAGTCAAATTTATTCAATTCAATTCCTATTTGAATTAAATTTAGGGTTAAATATGTTTTTGGTCCCTCAAGTTTCAGCAAAATTTGGAATTAGTCCCTGATCAAAACTTTTGACCAATTTAGTCATTCATCTTTCAAAATGCGTGAATTTAGTCCTTTTAATCAACTTTTGTTTAAGTTTATCTGACGTTTCAAGCACATTTCATGATAGTATTTAAATTATTTACACTATTTGACACATTTTTGCTTCAATGTTAACTTAAATACTATCATGAAATGTGCTTGAAATGTTAGATAAACTTAACAAAAATTTTGTTAAAAGGACTAAATTCACGCATTTTGAAAGATGAAGGACTAAATTGATATAAAGTTTTGATGAGGGACTAATTCCAAAATTCACTGAAACTTGAGGGACCAAAAACATAATTAACCCAAAAAACATTATACAAGATAAATGTAATTTTTAATTTTTTTTATAGAATTTTAAAACAATTTTTTGAAAAAAAAAAGTTAATAAATTTGTCATACCTTTTTCATATAAAAAAAAATCGGTATACTTATTTATCTGAAAAAAAAAATCATTTTAAAAGACCAAGAGTTAAACATGTTTTTTTGTTGAGATGAGTCTTTTTCAAATTTTTTATCTAATTTAATTATAATTTTAGAATGTACAAATTTAATTTTTTTAATCAAATAAATTTAATAAAATTTGAAATATATATATATATATATATATATATATATATATATATATATTTATTTATTTGTAAGATCGAAGAAATAAATATTGTCAAAGCGACTAATTACATATAAAACTAGAAAAAAAAAAGTTTTAATTATTAAAATTTGTGAAAACAATTTTTTTTAATATTAAAATTTTCAGGATTCACGTATTTATCTAGTAAGAAATATAAATAAATACAATAAAATTAAGATTATTTTTTTCGATTTAAAGATAAAAAATATTTTTTTTTAAAGATAAGTGAATTACAGGTTGAGTTAAGTGAACATAACCCAAAATCCACATAATTTATGATTTAAGTGAGCCCAACTCCTTTGCTGATAATAAAAGTTAATAATTTTTCAATCGAATAACTTGAACCATGGTGAGGTAAATTAACTCAGAATATCTAACTACAGAAATCAGAAGCAACTAATATTTTGAAAAACAAAAAACTGCGGCGGCTTTGTTTTGTATAGTCTGTGTGCTGTCCGAAACTAGTGTGAATATTTTAATTTACGTTAAAATTATAAGCGTGTGTGATTTTTGTGTTCATACGGAAGAAGCTGGTTTTCATAATCGTTATCACTTAACCAACACTCTTGGATGACACATTGGCAATAGTCATCACAAATAAAAAACCTGGCAATAGATAAGATAAACAAGTAGGAGCTTTGTCACTTACACTAAACCACCACTTATATATATATAACATACCTTATACAACTTTCTTCATATCCATTTCGAAACTTAAGATTTTGTTAAGAAATTCAGCTACAACAATGGGTTCTCTTATGGCAGGATGGGACTCTCCAACCTTGGATCCTCAATCAGGTACTAAGAATAAGTACTATATATAGATACATCCTAGTACTATGTTATGCACGTGAGATGATGATTAAAGCACGTGCTTGCTAACTAGGGTTCTTATTTTTAACTGTTTCAGCATTAATAGAGAGGAATCGATCGCTCACCAAAGAAGAAATTAATGCTTTCTGGACAGCGAAGAAGGAGACAGAGTTAGAACACCTCAAAGCTATTTCCAAATTATCTCAGACTATTCAGGTTTCACTTCTAAATTAACATTCATTTTTATAAATGTCAGAGATTTAAATATATATAAAAAAAAAAGAGCTTAATTTAGTTTGATGTTTGTAATGAATAATGGACAGGCCCACGCATTCAACGATTCAGATCATCCTCAGAATGTTGACAAAAACAGTTTGGAGCAGCTTATGAACAAAAGTTGCTGGTAAATTAAATTGCATCTTAGAAAAGAATTACATTAACAGGTTGAATGAAATTAAAGAAGTATCTTAAATTAGTATTATATGGATCCCTTTAATTTAGATTATGTGAGTGCAGGTGGACTAAGAGCAGGTGGGCATTTCTAAATGAACCACCATTGATGGAAGGTTCTTCCAACAACTATGTTTCACAGTTTGATGTGGCTAAGTTGGGATCATCGAAAACTAATACCACAAATGGAGTTAGAGCGTGACATGGATATTTGTTAATTGTTAATGTTAATTACCTGTGTATTGAATATGAGTAATGCCGTCTGTTTTGTCGTAAGAATTGTATATATATGGTTTGTTTGAAAAACAATTTCGTTTTACTTTGTGGTTAAGGAAAAACTGGCTTCTTTCTTTGGTGCCGGATATATACCATACGGGAATAATATATTCTCATATATCGGACTCAACTAGTTATTATAATATTTACTCAACTAATATAACTAATATTGTTATAATAAAACTCAAATAATATAAAGAATTGCATGCAATTTCAATAATTTTATAATGTATTATGTAATAAATTAATTATATCTTCGTATAGTTTCAATTTTCTTATGATAGTACTGTTTATAATAATAATTATTATTATAAAATTAACAAATATCACTAATAATAATAATATTTTTGTTATTTATGATATTATTAATATTAACTTTATTATTATAATGGTACTTAATTCAATGTAACTAATATTTAAAATGTAATATGTTGATTTATTCTACAAAATGTCTTAGTCGGGTACTTCACAAAATTAGATGTCGAAATCCGATGATATTACAAATCAGATTTGGAGATCCGTTGACCGGTGAATTTTTTCCATTCCGTCGGAAAGCCAATAAACCCATTAAAAAACCAACATAACACAAGAATAAAACCATATACAACCGATATAACACAACAACACAACATACTTGGATACCTAGAAATAAAAAAATAAAAAATAAAAAACTCAATGAAATACAGGAGTGAAAAAAGCTCAGTAATTATATTAATTACCGTCACCTACTTTACTAATAATCACTAAATAAGGACATTATGGTAATCGATGCAAAGTGTTGGCATCCAGAAAAAAAAAAAAGGTTGGAGGTACAGGGAAAATATCTCATTATGTTCATACAAATCCAAATCAGCAAATAAATGGTCCAATAAACCTGCAGATTTGGTAATACAGGCCCAATATTATGTAGTCAACACAATACCTTAGTCTAAATTGGATCTGGGTAACTTCTTCGTGCATCTCCCTTTTTTCTTTTTGCACCACCATAAAATTTTTATTCCCCATTTTACCTCTGTACTAGCGAGATCTCTGCACCTTCATCTTCTTCTCTAATAAAAATTTGTGCAGAAATGAATGTAGAGAAAAAATGAAAGATATTGGAGATGCAACAGTGTGAGTACGAATCTGATTGAAAAATAAAATGAAGATAAAGTGCAGCAGTGTGGATGCGAGAAGGAGATTGGAAAAAATAAAGATAGAGGTGCAGGGTAAAACGAGGAAAAAAAGGAGGTACAGGAAAAAAAGCTCTATATCTACTTCACTAAATAAATCTTAACAAAACACAATCCTTAGGAATTTGGTAATTAAAGTAAGCACATTAATGTTAACAATAGAGTTTTCATTAACTGGATTAGATGCACTCAAAATAAAAATTGCATTTACTCTATTTTTTTTTTAATTTATCATCTAATTGGTTTGCCAATTTTTAATGTGTCTGTTTTCAGATGATATGTTTTTAAATTTTTTTGTCTTAATTTAGTTTTGTAGAAAAAACAACAAAAAAAAGAAGAGAAAGTATAACTAAAATATGGTGGTAATGTTAGTGGTCATTTATTCCCAAAACTATCTATAAAAAATGAGAGAGAATACCTTCAACCTTGTCAACAAAAAATGAAAAAATAAAATCAATCTGAATAAATGTCAATACTTATTATAGATATAAGGATAGAAATTGAAATAAATAATTCTTGTGATCCCGAATGGAATCAATAAATAAGAATTTTGTGTAGTAAAAAGTTTGTATCCATAGAACATTCGAGGTAAGATAGATAATAAATAAATAGGAGTTAATATCATTCCAGTTGCAGTTACAAAAGTTATGAGTATTTTTGTGATGAGAAGATATTTTTGATTGGTAATTATTCCTAATAATACTATAAATTTTGCAACAAAACTGTTCATGTCCGATAATACAAAAGAAGCCATCGATAAGGTAGTGGGTAATGACAGCGGTGAAGAATGATGAAATAAAAAATGATACTAAATTGAATAAATTTAATTAAAATAGAAATTAAATTGAACAAATTTGACTAAAATAAAACTTATTTAAATAAAACATAACCAATCATAAGATAAACCATGTTACATAATGTAAACAATACCAACATGTATACTTTAACATTATTTATTTAAACGATACATGAAAAAAAACAAATATAACTTAATAAATCAATAACCAAATTAAATGAAAAAAAAATGAACTAAAACAGGGACTAAAATAATATTTAAATCAAAATATTAGAAGTGTCTTTCTTTCTTTATAATCTAAATATATTTATTTCACATATTTTTTTAAATTGTTTTTTCCTTTGATTTCCCCTTTGCTTCCTCTTTCTCTTTATCCTTGTGGCAAAGATGATAAAAGATTTGATATATCATGGCCAGTTATGTTGTGTCACATTCTGATCCTTAACAAAACACATTTTCCTTTGATTCTCAAAACTGTCCACATACATTGAATCTAAGAAACCCTGTTGTCCTTCTAGAAGATAGTGGACCATCCAATCCAAGAAACAAACTCCAATTGGAAGTTGAAACGAAAGTTAACCACTAAAAATTAAATATTTTCAAAACTTGGTTGTTTAGACTTTTAAAACTTTTTTTATTCAAATTAAAAACCATTATTATCTTCATTCTATTTTTTACAATCCTCATTCTTTATCATCCATTTGCACTAACAACAAACCATTATTTTCTTCTTCAACTACTGTCATTTATCTTGAAAATTCCTTAAATTAACAAGTGCATATAAATAATTTATGTGATTTGTTTGCTTTAATTACTATTTAAGATAGAAAATATCATATTTTTCTTTAAATTATTGGTGGTTTATTCAGATGAAAATTTAAAAAAAAAATGAAGTAGTTCTTTAAATTATTACCAAAAGAAAACTGGTACTGACAAGTATAAATTAAATCAAATGACTTTATAACATGAATTGAAGTGAATCATTTGGTAAAACGGGCTGTCTCAAACAATTTAAAAACCTTATAAAAATAATCTATTTAGTTCGATTCTATATTTTATATTCATGTGTAATTCATTTCAAAGACTAAATTGTTTACGAAAACCTTTGGGTATGATTTTTGTATATCTCTAATTTTAAACCCTTTGTTTTACAAAGATTTTGGAAGGTTGAGAATTAGAAAATATGAAAAATTCAATTAAGATATATTAACTTTTGGTTTAAAATAGACATCGTTAGAATTATTTTCAAATTATCCTGTAATATTTTAACCACTTCAGTTCTCTTACCAAGTCCGACACCCTATTAAATTTCTTTGAATTAAATATTAAAAAAAATTATTAAATTTTGATAACTTTTTTTTATAATTTTAAATATTATTTTTTAAATAATTTTCAATTTTTCATTTCCCATATTTAATATTCTAAAATCATTTAAAAAATAATATTTCATATTATATTATAAAATATAATTATTAAAATTTAATAATTAAAATATCATTATCCATATATAAAAAATTTATAGTCAATGAAGGCTTGGAATAACCCTCTTCTGCAAGTTGTCAAATATTGTCTACTCTGCCTGGTAGGTTGCTGTGTAGCATTTACACGTTATTTTTGTTCTTGTTCTTTTATACGAGTTTAAACTTGCAGTTTTGAGCACTGATTTTGAAGATACTGTTTGTCACGGTTTTGTCTTTTGTGTTAACAAACGCTCGAGAGAATCAAAGAAAAAATAAGTATTGATCTAATAATAATATTAACATTTTGATTATAGGTTTATGATAGAATTGTTGTCGGTTATTATGTATTTTAAAATGTTTTGAAATGTAAAACTTCATTATTGTTAAACAAATAGAAAAATAAATTAATATTTAAACCATAGCTCAATTTTTAAGACGAGACTATTGGGTAGGACACAAAAACAAAAATTCATTATTATAAAAGTATATACTTTTTTTTCCTGCATTATAGTGTATATATTATATTATATTCGGAAGGTGTTAAGACCGAAAGTGGTTAGGACTATTGAAATGGGTAGTGGCATTCCACCAACCGCAAGTGAGGACCAAAACCCACCAACTCCTTCTGCTTTGAAATCAAGATTTCATGGATGATCACCAACTGGTTTATGAAAACCAAAACTAGTTTAATCATCATTAGATCAATGAAAAAGATACTCTAACACTTTCTTTCCACGAGGAGGAAAATGGATATGAACATGAGAAAACAAGAGATTTTCCCCCAATTGTTATTAATATGGGAGACAGATATAGCAATACTTCTAGATGTCAAGAAATTTATAAACCATTTTTATATTAAATTACTCGCTATAGTAATTTTTTTCTCAATGAGAAGACTTTTTTTTTTATTAAATTTTATCATTTTTTTATTCTTAATGCAATTAAATAAGAAAACTTTTATATGTATATTTTCTTTATACTCTTCCGATGCTGAACAAAAATATAATACTTTTATTAATCTAATTGATTTATTATAAAAAGTATTATTCTATTGATTTGTTGAAAGATTGTTTTGTAAGAAAATGGAATGTTCGAGAATCATAACCCTTGAATAATATTTTTCTCATCTTCTGTCCAATTATCTTGCTACCTTCATTTAGAAATAAGAAAATAATGCATAATCTTAAGTCCCATTGACTTGTAATGTACTATGAATAAATGTAGAAAAGACTGGTATAATCTAAAACGAATTTGACATCCTACTTCACTCCATGTGCAGCGTGTTTGAACAGTTTTTCTCCCCAATTTCAGATTTTTAACCAGTAATTATATTTAACTGTTTTGAAAGAAAAAAAACAAAAAATAACTATGATTAAAATCAAAATATTTATTTCACAGGGACCAGGTTGTCTTTTTTTTCTTGCAAAAATATTTATTTTATGAACTGAAAAATCATAATTTATATTTAATTATGAAAATACTTGACTTTTCATAGATAGGTGCAAAGCAGTGGAAAAAGCGATTTTTTGAAGTATGACTTGTATTTGGAAAGAGAAGGGTAACAAGGTAATTTGATGGGTATTGGTTTGCTATTAAACAAAGGGTGAGCGAGCATAAGACCAAGACAAGCTGCAAAGCAAAGTAGAAAAGTAAAGGTGTAGAGTGAGAGTTAGAAGTGGTTTAATGGCTGAGAAAAGCAAGATTCTGATCATCGGAGGCACCGGCTACATCGGTAAACATGTTGTGGAAGCAAGCGCAAAGGCTGGCCATCCAACTTTTGCTCTGGTGAGGGAATCAACCGTCTCCGACAAGGCTGAACTCATCAACCATTTTAAGGATTTGGGTGTTAATCTGGTCCATGTAAGATTTCATCTCTCATTCTCCATTTAACTCCGGTGGATGCAGATGTAGAGTGAGTATCTTATTTGATTAATTAACCACCGTTTGATATGACAATGGCAGGGGGATCTGTATGATCATGAAAACTTGGTGAAAGCCATAAAGCAGGTAGATGTGGTCATATCCACCGTGGGTCACCAGCAACTTGCCGATCAGGTCAAGATCATCGCTGCCATTAAGAAGGCCGGCAACGTTAAGGTTTTTTTTTTTTCTCCTCACTCCAATCCTCTACGTCCGGTTTGTTTATCTGGACTTTGATTCGAATATACGTTCTTGTAGAATTTCATCCTTAGCATCTGAATCTCTGATGTTATAATTAATAAACGCCGATTAGGAAAATAAAACCACAGCAGCAAAATACCTCGCTAATATGTTGAACAAAAATAGAAGGAATTATTGGTGGATAATCTGTGATCGTGTAGAGTGGTTTTGAAGGTTGATTTTTGTTTACCAAGTTATGGTTTTTGAATTGGCAGAGGTTTTTCCCTTCTGAATTTGGGGTGGACGTGGATCGTGTGCATGCAGTGGAACCAGCAAAATCTGCTTTCGCAACCAAAGCCCAAATTCGGCGTAGCATTGAAGCAGAAGGAATCCCCTATACGTACGTTGCCACCAACTACTTCGCCGGCTACTTTCTGCCAACGTTAGCTCAACCAGGAGTCTTCGCTCCACCTCCACCTAAAGACAAAGTCATTATCCTCGGCGATGGAAATCCTAAAGGTAACTTATGTAAACAAATTATAGTATCATCATCAGCACATATCGAATGTCATTAGTTGTTAATTTGTTAATTGACTTGTATGTTTTTCTTGAACACTCTCAGCAATTTTCAACAAGGAAGAGGACATCGGAACCTACACCATCAGAGCCGTGGATGACCCCAGGACATTGAACAAGATTCTCTACCTCAGGCCCCCTCAGAACATTTACTCGTTCAACGAGCTTGTGGCCTTGTGGGAGAAGAAGATTGGGAAGACCGTCGAAAAGATTTATGTGCCAGAGGAGAAGCTTCTCAAGGACATTGAAGGTTTGTTAAATATAAATGCACAAAAATTTGAATCTTGATCTGTGGTTTTCATATATTGATATTCCCTTTTTGTTGCAGAGTCTCCTATTCCAATCAATGTGATATTATCAATCAACCACTCTGCATTTGTGAAGGGTGACCACACCAACTTTGAGATTGAACCCTCTTTTGGGGTTGAGGCTTCTGAGTTGTACCCCGATGTCAAGTACACCACCGTGGAAGAATTCCTTAGCCAGTTCGCTTGAGAATTAAAACAAGAAAGATGCACTTAGTTGTTGATTTGGAGTTTTACCTCTGGCCTCTGCTATTTGTTGCTGCTATTTTGCTTTGTAAACCTGTTGATGATGTATTATCCCCAAATCTAAAAAGAGGGAGAAGAGTGGAAGATTGTGTTTTATGTCAAATGCTTTTCATACTTTTTAATAACTACTACTTCAGTAGCTCAAAAATAATAAATACTTACGAGATGCATGCGCTAACTACTGTCTTTCTGCCTCTGCTTTTGCTCTTTCTGGTGGCTAACAGTAACAGTATAATAGTGCATAACTAATATAGATAAGTGAAAACTCTCGTGTTAAGATTATAAATATCGTTATTAAGAGAAAGAAAAATTTCAATCTCTCTCTTGATATGAGGATTTTTCTTTTTTTTACTCTTTTTGTAATAGAAATATCTCTCCTGCAAAATAGAAGAAACATTTTTGAGAATTTTCAGATATTATCTCAAGGATGGAATGTTAAAACTAATCAAATGCCTTGCTGTTTAAGGTCAAGTATTGACTCTATTTTTGTAACAAAAGTAATTTTATTATTCCACACAATCACAATGTCTTGCTTTAAACCTATTTTTGTGAACTTTCGTATATCACTTTATTTCGTTGATAGCATTTCTTGCAGGTTATTATAAGGGAGCAGGATAACATGTAAAAACTGAAAGTGGTGTCTGTTAAACATAAATTTTAATTTATTTTTGTAAAGCAAAAGCTGTATTTTTTGAAACACGATTTATTTTTCTTTTTTCCCAATAGACCTATGAGGAGCAGCAATAGTTTCATTTTTTTAAATTAATTTGAATAATTATAAATCCTTTTATAATATTCTCTTAGTAATCCTCTTATTTTTTATTTTGTATTATGATAAGCATTAAAATTAGAAATATACATAAAAAGATATTAGTATTACTGTACTTATCGTTGAATTTAATTCACTCGCGAAATCTAAATGAAAATCTTCTGGTTGCCTTGCCAAAGTGAATAAGCTCATTCAATGAATCATCAGTGTCATAAATTGCAGATTATGTAGTTTTTGTCAATTCATTCATTAATGCACCAATCACATAACATGGTCGTGGAAAAATTCCCATGGCCCATAAGAAGCACTCTGGTGGTCCTTCCCTAAACTGGTGCATGAATTTTGAACTAGCATGCGTTTGAAAATGAATTCTGGAGAAAATCATGTCAAAATATACCTGTTATGCGAAGCTACTAATTATGGCTTCAAGCAGACGTCACAGACAAACGTGTTTTTTAAGTCAATAAATTCTAAAGATATTAGGGTTTACAGAAGAGAGGGTAGTCAGGTAGTGAATCATTTAATTTATTATGAATTGAGAGTAATTAACGGTGTGGAATTATTTGATACTTGCCGAATGTGATTTGTGATACGAAATTTATCATAGTGGTGAAAATTAAATTAAACTTGTGAATGTGATTTGTGCAAAGAAATTGAGTACATGACCATACCCTGTCATTAGAGTACCAGACAGGGCCTTGTTTGTTCTGGTCCTTTTAAGGCAAATGCTATCAAACATGAGTTATGGTGTTTTTTTTTTCTTTCAAATTATCAAGAATCATGACAAGGATGCTTGAACAGAAAGTGAAAGTTTCATCGATGAGCACGCAAGCTTGAGTATTACGCTGCAGTTTAACAAACTTTTACAATTATGTACTGAAACCGTATTTCTTTTTTGGCGCCGGAAGGAACCATAAATTCGGCAACCAAAACGTGTCATGGTGTGCTCAATTGTGATCAAAGTACAAACATTTGATTAAGAAACAGGATAATAATTTTTTTAATGAAATTAGCTGCATTAATCGGTGCAAGAACAGAGTTTGTCGATTACCCTTTTTATTTTTATAAAATGCTATTGCTCATGATGGTATAGTATGATCCAACCCCAACCAAATTATATCAATTCAGAATCATGGTATGAACATATGTAGATATTTACAATGTAATAAATTAATTATGTTTCTCACCAACTTCAATTGTTCTTCTTCCACAAGGTTTGAGGACACAACAACAATCTGAGATCCAAATCCTGCAAACCAGAACCGAGTAGTTGTTTATCTGATATTTGTTTGTTTGACTTTGAGGTGTTCTATTCTGGCATGGGTTGTATTGTGTTTAAGAGTACGATTCTGATGTGAGAGTGACACAGTTGGAGTAACTGTAGCAGTAGTTGGTAATGGTTCTGGGGCTGGTGCTGATTCCTCTTCAAACTTGGTATCCTTTGGTGCTGTTTTTATGATGTAATTTTCTCTGTGTGTGTGCCGAATCATTCTTCCTTGTTTCACTCCCTCAGTTATATTTCCTGTAAATTTAACATACACAGTGAAGAACATGAGAACAACGAAATCACGAGAAAAGTACTTAATTTGAGAAGTGAGGGGAAAAAAGCACTTACTTAAAGGGTCTTGACCATTTAAATCGAGGTCTGCCTTTGAATTCTCTGACAAAAGAATGAGTGTGGGAGTTATTATTGTAAGGAAAGTCCAGAAGACGAAAATTGGAACGAGAGTTCTTTCACCCATTTGTTTGGGAAAAGTAGACCAATTTCATGCAGCTCTTAAGTAAAAAGAAAGAAGTTTTGGGTGTGAGGGAGAAGAGGATAGGCGTTGAATACGATGGTTGTGTTGTGCCTTCGTGAAATTAGCTGGCCATGTTTAAACCAAATAGGTATCAGAATAATGCAAACTCAATGTGATTGAATTTTTATTATTAGCATAAACTTAGTCAAGTTTTAACAACTAAACTAGTGATTTGGTTTCGCGGTTGTTGGATGGTTGTTGTTATTATTACAGCAATTGATCTGTCTGGTTATAGAATATATCAGCGTTGGTACAATTGGCACACCGATTCTAGTCATCTACCATTGTCCACTTCTCACAATATTTTCACTCCTTCTCCTTCATCATTACTTTCCTACTTCTAAATTATCATAATTTTGAGGATTAAATATCTTTAAAAAACTACGATACAGTGCTGAATAAATTTTTATATTTATCTTGTATCCATTAATTTACTGTTTAATCTTATTAGCAATATTTTCCTTTTTCAACCTTTCCGTCTCCAGTTGAAAACGTAGACTAGAACTACTGAGATCTATATAACCTGGATTCTTCGACCTTGAACGTTGGAACGCCCTTCTCAATACCGTTAGAAGCTTCCTATAATTCTTTAAAAAAGGAAGCAGAAGTCAATAAATGCAAAATTTTTAAAATAATAATTGCGAGAGTTACATAGTCCATAATGTAGCTCATGCTGCAACACAAAGTCTAATAGTTTAAAAATGACATAAAAACTGCAGTGCATATTCTGCATAAATAGATGCTTCATATCCTCGTCGAAACCGATTGAAAAGTCATTATACTTTACTGTGTAGTTCTAAATAAAATCAAAGACATACATTGCTATGTTTTCTTTGAGAAGATTGAAAATAAATAATTACCAAAAAGAAAATCTAATATTATGTCAAATTGAGAACTAACAAATGAGAAATTTTTCAATAAACTAATATATCTGAACTACTTTCATTCAAAATAATAGGTAAAAGTGGCGGATGTTTTGAGGGGCAGGCACGGGCCATGCCCCCCTCCCAAATATTTTTAATTTTTTTATATTATATGCAGTTTAGAAAATTTTAATGTTTTTTAAAAAGTTTAAATTATATGTAGTTTATATTAAAAAAATATGATTATTAAATTAGGTATTCTTTTAATTTTTTATAAAGTATAACATTTAATAATAATAAATGATAAAACATAAAATCAAATATAATAAAAATTAAAAATATTTATTAAGATACATCCTTTTTTATTATCTTTTTGAATTTTTTTACATATTAGATTTATCTTTTATTCTTACATGATTTTTTTTTTCGCTTTTAAAAAATAAAAAGTTGGATACAAACTTATTATTTTTTCTTTTAATTTCATTTTTTCTCTTTTATTATTGAAGAAAAAAAGAAAATTTCCATGTCTTACTTCATCCTGAAATATTTGTTTAATAGTTAGCATTATCTTTTATCTCATGAGTCTTATATTTATTTTTTATGAATATAAAAGTAAAAGTAATGTATGATGTGTTTTTTCATAACCGATTTTGAACTGTGACTTTATTATCATAGATTTTTTTAGGAATTATCATTTTTTTGTTAGATTGTAATAACTTATTTTTTTATTTTAATCATTTTTAGGAACTCTCAATCTTTTATTAGGTTGTGATAAATATTAATGAAGAATAAGATAATAGATAAAAGGAAAACTACATGTGAAGATGAAAACAAGACTAATTTAATTTTTTACATATTCTGAAACATAATACTAATGATCATATTGTTCAATTAGAATATCCTTTCCTTAAAGTTCAACGAGTTACATGAGAAATTTCCTATTAATTATTTAGAAAGGTTTTCATATTTATATTAAAAGAAATAGTTGAAAATTTTAGTTTTTATTTAATTATTGATGAGTTCAAGAATTTGAAAAAACAATACTTTAGTTATGTGTGATTTGTTTTGTAGTTACGGTTATATTAAATTATGAATTATTTTTTATTGTATAATGACAATAATTAAAAATATAAATTTTGAGTACATTTTTTGGCTCCCCCAATATTATTGGACAAGATCCGCCACTAGGTAAAAGTACATACTTCGGAGGAGGTTCCTGACTTTGTCTGTAGGTCCTTTCTAAATGTGATAAATCTATTTTGTCCTTAAAAAATGCACCAGAGAATGGATGGAAGTAGAAGTATTTGAACTTCGTTTGACTTCAACTCCTAAACGATGTGAGATTTATTGGGTGTACCACAACACAAAGTAAATAGAAGAATATTGCATACCATAGATGCCACTTATGAGAAAAAACAAAAAATTTGTTGCCTCCTTGCAGATTTCGTGAGTGCAACATATTTGGAGGGACTACCTTTTGCGAGTGTGGATGTAGATTTCGTCGGTGCAGCACGGGCACAACCTACCTTCTACGTGGGTGTGGGTGCCAATGCAAAGGGCCTCCTAGCCGTAGCAGATTTTAAATTGGGAATGAGTTGCGGATTTCATAGTGTGAGTGAAGAACTTCTCTTCAATAAAAAGAAAGTGTAGGAGACACATTAAAAAGTGTTGGGGTGTGAGGTCAATCAAAGAACTCGTGATTTCACAACATTGACACAAAGAATCTCTTATTTTGTTAACTTTTACCATTGAATGATCAAAGGGTTCAAAGAGATACTATAGAAAATTTAAATCTTTTGGAGTGCAGTAGAAATCTTCTTTGGAGGTGGGGGGACTTCTCCCTGCACCCCTAAATATTCTTTTGTACCCCCAAAAATTACATTTTTGACCCTAATTTCTTTTTACCTATCTCGATGGTTGAAAGAGTTAAAATGCAAAAAAACAACAAAAAAATAATGAAATGGATGTCGAAATCAATTTCAGAAAAATGTGAAACAAAACTCGACATCCATTTCACAAAAAACAAAAAAAAAATAAGGGTTTTGCTAACCAGTGCCTTAAGGGCACTGGTTAAAGATATTTAATATACATTGAATCTTACAAAAGTACATGGATAAGTGTAATATTAAATAAAACCTGACCTAATAACCATTAATATAACTTTATTTTTTTTAAAAGACAAAAATGCCCATAAATATTGTACATGTGTATTTAATATTTTATTTAATGTTCACAAATAAAATTTAAAAACTAATTAAATAATAAAATAACTATATTTTAATGTTGCTAAAAATTAGATATAAGAAAGTTTAAATTAACAAAAAACCAACAAAAAAATAGTGTTAAACATCTAAAACTTAACAAAAAATAACATAAGAAAGTATAAATTAACAGAAAAATCAACAAAAAAATAGTGTCAATTTAAGACTTAATTGATTTTTTGTTCTTTTTAGTAGAGACCTTAAAAATTTCAAAATCTTGTTTTGTAACAATAAGTTATTGTCTACACATTTAAAATGGTATTTTTGTCTTTATAAAATTGATTATGTGCATTTATACTATTTTAATTACTGTATTTAATTATTTCAGCTTTCAATGTAAAAATGATGATATCAAAGCACATTTATTATTCCTTAACCAGTGTCCTTAACTGGTTAGCATTCTTCAAAAAATAATAAAACGGATGTCGAGATCTGTTTCAGAAAAATATGAAACGGATATTGACATCCGTTTCACAAAAAAATAAAAAAAATCTGTAACAAATGTCGAGATCCATTTCAGAAAATGTGAAACGGATCTCGACATCCATTTTAAAAAAACAAAAAAAAATAATGAAATGGATGTCGAAATTCGTTTCACAATTTTCTTTCGACCATTAGGATTAAAACCGTAATTTTTGGATACAGAACAATTTTTGGGGGTGCAGGGAGAACAATTTTTGGGGGTGCAGGGAGAAACCCACTTGAAAGTGTAGGGAGAAGCTCCCGAGCTGGAAATAGCCTAGCCCAGTTAGTCATGGGCCAGTTGCATTTGTTATGGTGATGGAAACCCCAAAATGCCCTCTCCACGACACAGGGATATTCTACTCCTCCATTTTGGTTGAGAGTGGAAGCACAAAGCAGCGAGCAGTAGCGGAAATGGGAACCCTTGGGAGAGCGATCTACAGCGTTGGTTTCTGGATTCGCGAGACTGGACAGGCCATTGATCGTCTTGGTTCCCGCCTTCAGGGCGGTTACTTCTTCCAAGAGCAGCGTTTGTCTCTTTCCCTTTTTCATTTTCTTCATTTTCATGCCCTAATTTATGCCATATTATAATCACGTTACAATCTGCCATCACTTTTCGTGATTCCAGAGTTATTTTTTTCTTTTCCGCTTAGATTCGACGAGGCAGTGACCAATTAATTGTCTTCCCTGTTGTGTTCAGTGTCTAGGCATCGAACTCTGATGAACATATTTGATAAGGCTCCTGTTGTTGATAAGGATGTATTTGTTGCG
>Ga0214542_1005975_pt1 | contig 22648 bp, 8 predicted proteins | sample CNSS1metaG_FD_160096 | JGI IMG/M metagenome (GOLD analysis project Ga0214542, IMG submission 160096) | Root nodule microbial communities from cowpea collected in UCLA plant growth center, Los Angeles, California, USA - CNSS1 | ecosystem: Host-associated > Plants > Roots > Nodule | place: USA...
TATATAAAAAAAAAAAAAAAATTAATTTATTTATTTTTTTTTTTATAAAAAAAATATTGTAAATATATATATATATATATATATATATATATATATATATATATATATATATAAATCGGTTGATAAAATAGTTGTCTAAGTTTTGGCAAAATTTGATAAAATATGTCTTATAAATAAATTGAAAATGAGTGAGAAAAAAAAAAGAGAAAAAGAGGAAAAGAAAGAAGAAGAGTGAAAATTAAAAATCAAATATTAATAATTCGACGAATTTTTCTTATTCGTCAATATTAAATGCATTACCCCCTAAGAATCTCATATTAACAGATATAGCATTTATTGTGACATGATAACGTCGTCAACACATATATAAATTCTAATTTTATTTTAGCTTCAAGCTTTGACCGTCCTTCTTTGACGGACTCGCAATCGACTTTTATTTTTCAGCGTTGATTTTTAATCCACTCTGATATATATATATATATATATATATATATATATATATATATATATATATATATATATAAAAGATATATATAAAAGATACTTAATTTGCAAATACATAATTTAGTCGTATGGGAAGTTGGTCTTGACATAAAAGTTTGAAGGAATAAAATAATATAAAAAAATAATATATTTAATTATTTCATTTATATAATAAAAATATATATAATTTAGTATCGAAATATTTTATATGTTTTTTTAAAGAAAGATAACAGTTTTAAAGTTGTATTTGATATAAAATCTATCTTAAATAAACTATTTTAATTTCATCTTTTTCTACTCTCATATTTGATAACATTTTTCTGGTATAAGTTTTAAGAAATTAATATGAAATTTCACCTCTAATTCTTTAAATTTGAAGAAATATTCATCTACTTTAACCATTGTATCTTAGTATAATGTTTGAAAATACATAAAGAATTAAATCTATTTTGTTTTTCTCTTCACATTTATCTTCCATTTTACCACTTTAAAAAAAATTATTACTTTTTTATCAATATACCAATTTTAAAAAAAAATAGCTTGACACTAATAAAAAAAGTGATAATCAAATCAAAATTAAATATGCTTATGAAAAAATATATAACATAACATTTCCTTCTATATTCATAAACAAAAATAAATACACAAAAAATTTATGAGATGAACAAAATACTAATTATTAAAGTAATATCTCACTATCAAGATATAGAAGAGAGTCACTTTTTTTTTATATATTAAAGAATGTAAGATAAGACATGAGAAATGAGAAAAAGAATGAATTTGTGTCTAATTTTCTATTTTTTTTTAAATAAAAGAAAACATGCAAGAGTAGTAGATGAATAGAAGATGTGAGAAACTTAAAAAACAATAAAAGAGAGCATACAAAATATTTCAATAATTTTTTTATTCTTTAGTATATTTAATTTAATTTAATTATTTATAACATTAAATATTATATTTTATTAAAAACAAAAAATTATCTAATTTAATTTCATTAATATAATATATATTATATTTAAAGAAAATAAATATTTGAAGATATAGTTTTAAAAAAATTTAAAAATTTTGGAAGGCCATATCCGTCCCTGTGAATAATACATGAGATAAAAGATGATATATTTTATTTTATTGTTGTAAACTTTATTTCTTATTAATTATATATTTTCAGTCTATTTGGTGGAAAAAAAAATATTTTATGAAAATCTCCTGCGTTACAAATGTATGGAGACCACTTAATATATACACAAAGAAGAGAAAAAAAAGAAACTACAATATAAGAAATTGATCTCTATAATTTCTTTATCATTTGGAGACAAAAAAACTAATGAATAATGACCAGTTTGATTGTGAAATCATCTTGCGTAAATGCAACTCAGACTTCTATTAGAAATGGGTTTTCTATATTTATTATAATATTGTTTGACTAAAAACAGGAATAGGTTATTATCATCAAGCTATATTGTAATGGAAAATTATTATGTTTGAAAAATGTCTATATCATATGAATAAAAAATGAGACATTCAAAATGGCTATGCATTCACTCCATCTCAGATTTCCTCTGATATTTGTCACATAATTGTGCAATGAAATAGCAAAGGATAATATCAAAGAAAACAAGTGCAGGTTGGTGCAACGTTAACGTAATTCATTAAGACATATTTATCCGTCTTACCATTTTTCTCTCCTAGTTCTTAATATTATTTAATTAAATTCAAATTCAAAGTGATTACAATTCCAAATATTTGATTAAAAAAATAATTGATCTGACTTTCTTTAATGTTAGTGAAGACAAGTAATCACAGACAAACATATGATACTTTTGGAAATAGTTTAAGTGTAAGTCAAAAAGTTTAACATTGGATAAAAAAGATAAAGTTAAACACTATATAAGAATAAAGACTCATAGCACCATTGCCTTAAGGTTTTGGTGTAAAAGTGGTGTCTAAGGTCTTATATATATAAGATTAATATCTTATAACCATATGAAACCACAATCTTTCAGTAACCATGCCATAACCATGACTATAACCATAACTCATATATAATCATATATGAAAAAACATAACCCATCAGATAACCATCCAAACCAGCAGCAATATTTAAATTGATTCAAATATTTTAACCAGTCCTTTCTAAATATTCAACTTGAATAAAATAAAATGTAACGAGTAATAATAAAATAATCTTTTGTAACATAATAAATTAATGTCATATTGAATTCCAGAAAGAAAACATCTTTATGTTTATTTTAGCGAGAGTTCTTTGATTCCCGTGAGTAAATGCTGATAAAGAAAGCGTACATATTTTAGTAACAGTTTATTGAGTTTAAAATTTTAATTAAACATATGAGGATATAAGTTAAGTTATAACGCAATTATTATATACACGAACCTTTCAAATTAATAAATATTTTACTTAGTTGAAAATGAAAAGTTCCAGATTTGAAATGAAAAGTTAAAGTTAAAGATAAAACATTTATATATTTAGTTTTGAACTTTAAAGGAACATAAATAGAAAGTAACAGTAGAGAAATAAAAAAAAAAATAACAATTCAACATTTGATACAATTCAATCCTTATCTAGAGATTATTATTGACAATTCAATCCTTATGCAGAAACAATGGTTCACAAAGCAATTTGTTCTTCTTTTGTATCTCCTCGTTTTTTCTAACTTGCATTTTGTTAAATATAAGTCCCCGTCCCTTTCTTTTAAACAATATCTCCTTCGATTCTTCGTGATCCTATTGAGCACAAAGTTCTACCTATCCCGTGCTAACTACATTATTCCTTAACCTTGACCTTCTTTTAATTTGATATTTTTCGGTCAAAATGGTAAAATCCTATCACCTAGAACATATAATGAGTCATCATCTTTTTTTCCTAGCATCAATAATAGTCTTTTTATCTCTATTTTTTCTTGAACTTTTAGCTTCTCTCTCCTTTATTCATGTCCAACATCTTCTTTAATTATGCCCTATCGCTCTTAATTATCCAACCCTTCACTTTCTCTATGAAATTGTCCATTAATGTTCATCAAATCAATCATTCACTAAACTCGTCAAGTTGGTCATTTACTCATCGAGACCCCAATCATATTAGGCCTATCATCATAGTTAAGGCTAATATTAAATTTGATCAAAGAGGTCAATCCTAAACCTATCTAATAATGATTCACTTAAGTTTTTAATAATCTCATTACTTAATGACTAATTGTAACTAAAATTATGGCAACCAAAAGTCACCCAAAGCATTCAATAATGCATCGTCCTCTTGGTCTTCCAAATGTCAAATGAACCCTTATTACAACTTGAAAATAAAACCAAATTAAGGCCATTAATTGATTAATCCAAAACATAATTTGGCCAGCCAATTTTATAAAAAATTGGGTCATTATTTAAACAAACTAATTATTTAGTGTTGGGTATTGGGCTCCCTTCCTATATGGAGAAAAGGCAAAAAATTTTAGAAGCCCATGTCTCATTTAACCTAGTGGAGAGGGGGCTATAAAATAAATAGAGACAAAACAATAGAGTCAGAACACACTGAAAGCCCTAACACATAGAGGGAAAGGGTAGAGGGAAAATTTTGTTCATGTTTTTTCATAGAGCTGTCGCCGTAAATTTGGCACTGCGGGTTCGTTCACTATTGGATCGCGCTGAAATTTTTATAGCAGGTTCGGGACTCATTGCTCTTCATTCTGACCAGTTGGATCATTGATACGAGGTCTGAGTTGGGAGATATTAATTTCACACTGCAGTAGTGATTTTTAGAGGTTTTCCTCTCTTGTTCTTCTCTATTTGAAAGCTTTGTTGCTTTGTTATTTGGTTGGGTGTTGGCACTAATCTGTGTTATTGATTGAGACTCTTTTGTACTCTTGTTGATCATAGTGAAGCTATTTCTTTGGTCTGGACGACTCGTGGTTTTTACCTTTGATTTGAGGGGTTTCCATGATAAAAATTTTGGTGCCTTTATTGATGCATGTGGTGTTTCACTGGGCTCCATCAAATTTGTTTTTTGTCTAATGTTTTGCGGCGCTGGCTAACTTTTACTTGTCCCAAGGTGGGTGCTAATGTTCTAGTGAAAAGAGCAAAATCCGATCAATTATAACATACAACGAGTCAACTCCCTTCATCAATTGTCTCTTTATCCTTATTTTCCTTAACCTCTTATCTTCCCCCTCCTTTATTCCTACTCAATGTCTTCTTTAATTATGCCCTGTGCAGTTATTGTTCGACCTTTCACATATTTTGTGAAACTTCCTTCAATGCTCATCAAGTTGATCATTTATTGATCGAGGCCCCACTGATATTCAGCCTATCACCAAAGTTTCCTAAGTATTAATATTAAATATGATCAAGGAGGTCAACCTTGAACCTATCTACCGACTCAATCAACATTGGATCTATCATCACACAATTCTTCTAGTCTTAGCTTTTCAAAACTTGAGACTATCAAGATATATCAATCTTGATCGAATTGATTTTAAGTTTATTGACCCAATTGACATTAACCTAACACCACAACAACCATAATTTTTCTTCAAACAAATCAATATTTCATTAGTTTTCAAACTTAAATAATTTAAAATACCTTAGCTCAAAGTGTCTTCCTTGATTTTGGTTGCAATTCCCACTCAACAACCAAAACAGTCATACCAAATTATCACACAATGCAGCAAAAAATACACATACAAAAGTTAACTTCCCTTGCCTTAAAGTTAGCTTTGAAATCTCGATAGATTTTATGAGTCTATCTTTAACCAAAACACCTTTCAATTCTAAGCGTGGATCACAACCAACCCTTCCTTCCAAAATCTCCGTTAAGCTTGTTCTTCAAATACCAAAAGGACTAGGTATGATTATTGAGGAATTGAGAGTTCTTAGACACATCTGGATAAATACTTTCCCCAAAAACCTTAATCTAGCCGAACCCCACTTTTACAGCATGGGTGCATGCAATGCTCGTGGACACTGTTTTCCACTTTCCAATTACTTCTACTCCACCTTTTCTGAAGTTTAGTGCGTTTTAATTACTTTTGATATCAAATATATGTAAGAATTAATTCTAATAGTGACTCATTCGAAATATTATGATGGATTCAATAAAATTTAAAAGTTTATTGGTTATTATTATGGGAGGTGATAATAAAATAAAATAAAAATTAACTTGATGGACGGTGGTTTATAGAAGGAATTGAAGTTCTGTCTCTGGCCATAAGGTTATTTTCACATTAATCCATCAAGAATGTGTGAGAAGAGAAAAGAGAGGCAAAAAGATAGATTGGAAAACGGTAGTTGAAGAACACACGAAAGAATACAAATTGAAAAATGCATATTCATATGTCTCTTATAAATCAAAGTTAGTACTCTATTATATTTTATCTTGTGAGAATCCTAATTCTTAAAGATCTTAATGTTCTTACACTATACAAGTTGCCATTATCCCCCTGTGTCTACTCCATTACCTATTGAAATCTTTAGGTCTTATAACTAGTACAAAGATATTGAACCACCCACACAGGTAGCTAATTAGAACATCGAAGAACTGACTACACTACTAAAACAACCAACAAATCTCCTAAAAACATCGTGCGACATTGTTTCAAAATTTTTAATTTCTAACTAATTTTGTAATCAAATATCATCTCTATAAATTGGAATTTAAATTAACAAGTCACACATTGTTTTTGAATTTGGTAATGATCTTTCCTTCTGCTTTTAATTTTTTTTATTACGCATGATAATTTGTGCTGTAATAATTATAGCTTGTTGCACATTTAAGCATTTCTTTTTTAGTTATATTATTGGTGGATGGGATAGTATTTAAAATGGGTTGAAGAAGTCCCGTAATTTCTTTTCCATTTTTACTTTTTTTGATGACTTGGTTTTCTATAACTTATTTAAACTTGAGATATATATATCATTTTAAATTTTTAAATTTTGGCTTCATTGATACATTTTTTTTAAAACTTCACCTTTTTTGGATATTTATAAGCATTTAAATCCTTTAACAATATAAAAATAAGTAGACAAGATTAAGTGTTCATATTGCTTTGTTATTTTCATTTGGTGGGAATAATTTTAACTGTAGGGTTTTTGTGTTCTCCCTATGCTTCATAATATATTGATTTTCATCTTTTAATTTTTTTTTTAATATATTTTAAAATATCAAAATAAGTTTGTTTTGAAAAGATAGTAAAGAAACAACATAAAATATTCAATAAAAGAAATTCAAATTCATAATTTTATCCTGATTTTCTTATATAAAAGAGTACTTTCCAAAAGAAAAAAAGAAACATTCTTTCAATGATCTCTTTCTTAAATTACTTAAACTCTCATGTTTGATTTTTATTCAGTGTAAAACCTTATTAATTCAATAACAATTACGGTATGACAAATAAAATTAGAGTCGGAATACTAAAATAACCGTGACGAAATAAAAGAAAACACTCATCTTATTCTTACAAAGTATAACAATTAACTTTTATTTATTGATAAAATATTTGATAATGCAGATTAGTTTTTAACATCACATAACTAAAAGATAATAATAACCAAAAAAATAATAATTTAATGATTTTTTTTATCAACAATAAAAAATATGAATTCAAAACAGGTGATAGGGTTGTCCAACCCTTATTAAAAAAAAAGGAAAAAGAAAAAAAGATACTAATAAATACAGCAGCAACAGACAGAAAAAATATAAAGGTGCACACTCAACAAAAAAAATTAACAACGGTAAACTCAACCGGAACGAATATAAAAAAGACACATCTAACTATTTTAATTTTTGATAAACTTTAGAAGCAAAACAAATGTGGTTTATTTGGTTCAATGTGCTATGAACTTTGCTTTATCCTTCAACGACTTCTTTATCTAATTAATGGAAGGAGGATGTATGATACGTACAATAGCTGCAGATAGAAACCAAACATCATAGTATTAATATATATTCCACGTATAAAAGAAAAACAAGGAATATAGAACAAACAATAAGAACATAAATATAAAATGTCCTAGCTACAAGTAATTCACGTAAACGTTGTTTAAGAATATTACCTTCCAAATCAGCATATAGTAGGATCTAATTGAAGCTCTATCATTCAGATTTACAAATTTGGCCCGGTACCAGAGAATTGAACCAAGAATTGCATTTCCAAGACCCTAAAAATTGGCACCAACAAATTTTAAACATTATTGGAAAATATAAAAATAATAAATTTATCCCTTTCGCAAAAAGATTGGGTCATTTGAAGTTCTGTTTTTACCCTTGACACTACTTTATATATATATATATATATATATATATATATATATATATATATATATATATATATATATATAAAGATTGCATCTCTAACATGAAATTATAAATTTGTTACTAGTTTTGACGGTGATTCCAATAATACATTATAGGCCCAATAACAAAATCTAATTAAAATAAGTTCTAAATGACTATGATATTACTTAAATTTAATTTCTTCGTGCACCACTCAAACTTCTGAAATGATATTTTATTTCTTAGAAAAGTTACTTTCGGATTACATATTTTGAAAGCTTTTCGAAATAAACTTTTTGAGATTTGTAGAACAATATTTTCAGAATAGAATTTCCAGAACAAAATTTTCAGAATATGATTTTCAGAATATATATGAAATTTGTTTACGAATAAATTTTTCAGAATGGGATTTTTGAAAAAATCATTCCGAAACTCATAAAATATCTTCCAAAATGAGTTTTTCGGAATATTAGTATACTAAATGTGTCAGTGTTCTCTATTCTTCTTCTGTTATAGCAGCGATGGGGGTGACAGTTGTGGAAGCAGTGATACACTGATAGTAGTGGTGTGGTGTAGTGATGAATGAATCTTTTTTCCAGTATTATAGTGGTGTAGTTAGTAATTGTAGGGGTTCAAGAAGCAACAATCCTAATTTATTTATATATTATATAGTATAAATTAGTGTTAAAATATGATTTTTTACTGATTTTTTTATGTTATTTTTTATTGAACATTAAAAATATATTATGTTGATATTTTAAATATTTTTTTTGATATATTTTAAAATGTTAAAATTAATGGTAATCAGTATATTAGTAAAAGAGAATCTAAATTTAAGAAAGATACTACACTTGGTATAATTGCAAAGTATACAATTAATAAGTATATTACCGTGAGAATTTTAACCCAAAGGAAAGGAGATGATAATCCTGCGAGAAAGGCAACTCCAAAAGCCGATTCAAAAATGGAAACACATATCCAGAATACCTGAGGAACATTTGTTAGAAACATCATAAGAGGACACAACACAACCAACTTATCTTACATGTTTTATTCAACATACCCGTTTTTGACCTAAACGTGTTGAAAAAGATTCAATGCCAAATGCTTTATCTCCTTCGATATCGGGTATATCCTGTAGATATATACCCATAAAAGATTATTGAACCAAAACTTTTTAGTGTGGTAATAAAAATGTATGATTTGAGAATGAATAAACCTTTACCTTGAACAGTGATATACCTAATGAGTATAAGCTCATGAATACAACAGAAAACATCAATGGCTTCGGAAATACACCGGCTTTCTTCAACACAAAAGTCTGGACAACAAAACCATATTTTTCCATAACTCAAATAGTTATCTTAACATGTCAACTTTTTAAGTCTAAATTTTACAAAATTAATTCTTAAGGTAAAATTTATATTCATTTATTGTTTTATTTTTAATTGACGTAAAATTTAAACATACCTTTTAAGTTTATACAGAGTGTTAGATAAGATTGAGACTAAATATTAATAGATAGTATCTTAATGACAAGTATTATGATAAACTCAACAAACAATAAATTTTACTAAGATAGACTTTAAATAGTTTTTGTATCATCTTAAGAGATGAATTTAAAGTCTAATTAATTCAATCTCATAAGCTTGTAAAATAATGTTAGCACTCACTTATATATTACATTTTTTTTTTGTCTATTGTGAATGTGAGATTTCTAACAAATTAATCATGAATCCAATGCACTTAGTCTAAACTGAGGGTCTATGAAAAGCATAATTAATTATAAGACTAACCTTCATGTGATAGAAAAATGAAAGGGGAAATATAAAAGTCATTGTAGAAAAGATGCAAATTGCCGCAAGCAATGGATTTTTCTTCCATCTCAACAGGGGACCCTGAAAATGTACAAAATGGTGTTATCAAGATAAAACAAAAAGAAAATGTTGTGGATTTATTAAAAAAATATTCATTTATCTTCGTCTAACAAATTTGAATAATGAATTTAATCGATATTAGTTAAAACATTTTGCGATGAATTAGACAATACCAGAAATGATCCTCAAAAATAATGATAATTTTTTATACAAATTTTGTAAATGAAACCTAGTGCTATAAAACTATCACTATAGTGGGTCCAAGTAAAGGTCACGCATATTCGAATAAAAAATTTAGGTTATCATCAGTGCTATAAATGAAAAAGTTCTTAAATATATAGCATCCCACAATTATTTTTTTTTCATTCAAAAAAATTATTTTTGTTTAATTTTTTTTATCTAGTCTTTATCAATTTGTATTTCCTTAAGCAAAGAGATTCATGGTTAACAACAAAATGGAGGAAAGATCGGAGAAGTAGGTTAAATCCCCAATAGAAAAATACCAAAACGAGATAACAACAATTATTTTTTTTTAAATTAAAAAAAAAAATTAAAATTTCAGGACCTAACATGTGTCTTATACGAATACAATGTTAACAATGAAGTGGAAATAGTTCAAAATTAGCATTAAGAAGAGAAATCACAAGGATTAATAACTCACCTTGATTGAATAACCACTCCATATCAAAAAGAAAAACAGAAGACCCCAAAATAATGGCCATGAACCTATCATATAACTGGTAAAGAAACCCTGTAAAAAAACACAAAACAATAATCCTCATTCTACTATCAATTATGATCATCTTCAAAAATATTATTGCAGAAAGGGATGGATATATGTGGAACCAGGATTGCAGATGATGCCGTAACAATGACCCCTGTTTTAAAGGAAAATGCCCCAGATGGCAATGGAAGAAATGGTTTGTTTATCTGAAAAAAGAAAAGAAAAGTATAAATAGATAAATAATAACCCTACCAACACATTTTGAAAGCCAAGAACAAAAAAAAAAATAGAAAAAAGACAAGATAAGTTATGAGTTCAACTCGTTATATTAATATTGAAGAGATATAAAATTAGTTTGGAAAAAAGTGAGAGAGATTTTGGATTCTAACTCTTCCACTAAAATAATATTAACAAGTAAAATTTGTCGATAATAAAAAATAACATTTACATGTTTTTAAATAAATAACTTTAGATAAACTACACAACAATTTTGTGGATAACATACTCTTCTTTTGTTTAATGGAATCATAGAAAAGCCTAAAAGACATAAAAGAATAATTTACTATGGATTCAAATTATTTAATTCCAATAGAATACTTTAGTTTCATACCTTGTCAATTTCAAGGTCATACAATTGATTCACGCCATTAACATACAGATCGATAAGCGTGAAAGGTAGGAGAATCTGAAACATTTCAAAAGTCAGAAAGTATTAACAGAGTTAAAAGATTGTTTATGATAGTATTTAATAAAAAAGTTAAATATATATTTGGAGTCTCACCTGTAATATACCAATGAAAAATAAGGGAGATATATCTGATAGTCTCTCCACTGCTAGGAGAGATGCAGAAATCGTGCATAATATCTGATAAAAGAAAAAACAAAATTGAAACACTTAAAAACATTAAGGATTATCCAAAATAATGTTTCTCAAAAATATAAATTGAATTTATTAGCATATTTAAGGATTATTTGTTAGAGTAATATTGTAGAAAAAATTGAACTTACTCGACCAAACATTGTGTAGGGATAGCAAAACCAAAATAATGTAACAAAGAAATGTTTAACAGAGGCAACAACATGTTTTGGTTGATAAGGACGAGGTTCTGAGGCAAAAGACTCTTTAGGGATTGCTTTAGGAATATATTTCTTATCGTTTTCTTTATATATAAACCCTCCTTCACCACTTTTTAACTCATTGTTGATACTTGGTTGTTTGAGCCTTGAAAGGTTATATTCTATTTGAATTTTCCTTTGCTGCATTGAAGCTTTTGGTGCAACAAAACCTACAACACAAAAATGTTTGATCAAGTATCAGTTATCACCTCATTCATAAAAAAAAAATCAAAATATATTATGCAGAAATTATTTTAGAAATAAATGGAATTGTGTTTGAACAATTTATTTTTAGCATGGTGGCTCAATTATGGCTTACATGTATCCCTAAGTGACTTTATTGAAATCAACGTCATGAAGTTTTGAAAAATTATATTTTTAAAAGGTAACTTTGGATGGTTGACTTCAATTTTGAAAGGAATTTTCTTTTGAATTTGAAAGACTTGAAATTGAATGAAGATTGGTCATGACCGTTCAAAATTATTTTTTATTGATTTTCATAACGTTCATTTCGACAAATCAGTATTTAAGATTCTCTTTAAAATCTAAATAATAGTAAAAATAATTCATTGATCAAAATATTCATATTACATAAAGAAAATAAAAATGAAGCATACAAATTTCAATATATTTTTTATTTTCATACGTATAGCATTGATTAGCTTTTCAATACTTATTTTTCATACAAATTTCTATATATATTTTGTATTTTCATACAAATTTATATATATATATATATATATATTATGATTCTCATTTTTCTATTTAAAAAATTTTTATTTACTCTTTAGCTTCTTTATTATTCTGTTAAATAATAAAAATAAAACAAAGCTCTTATGCTCATTTCAGTAGGTCCTCAATATTCAGTGTCCAAACTATATTTTACAGTGATAACAGTATTTAAGAAATATATATTGTTTTATCGGCAAGAACAAATATCTATATACCACATATAATATAATATATATATATATATATATATATAATATAATATATAATAATACGACATATAATACGTCTATTTTAAAAATAATAAAATATATTATATAATATAATATATATATATATATTAAGAGTTTTTTAAAATATAATAAATATATTATTTTTCGTATGTAAATTTAAATTAAAATCATATGTATTAAAAGTTATTAAAATAAAAAAATATAAATTATTGTCATCATAAAAACATTATTATTTTATAAATTACATATTTTATTAGAGTATCGAATACGATATGTGTCGAATACGAATACATAATACAAATTAAAACATCATATTATAATCTATTTCCAATTTAATCCTTTAAAAAGTAATTGTTATTTTAACTTTAAACAATTATTTTATCATTGTTATCTTTTAAATAACCGTTGCTATGTTAAATTTAATTGTTTCATTCATTTTTTTTAATTATTCATTTATAAACCAAAAAAAAATCTTTAATAAATAAATAATAAAATTTATAATAAAATTTAAAAAATTATTTATATTCATTTTTAAAATTAAAAAGAGTGAACACACGTATGCTAATGTGTTTTCACTCGCTAGTAGTAATAAGAACAACAAAATTGTTCGGACCCATATAAAAAATAAAATAAAAAAACTAATAGTTCTAAGCATTATTCGGTGTATTTGAAAGTGTTTCAACACAAAATATATATCATTATAAGATTATATTAAATATTTTAAAATAAAAATCAAATAACATAATTTTAAAAACAAAGAGGACCATAGTCTAACTTTTTCGCATTGTCATTTAATGTGAAAGTTTCAATTTGTCTAAAATTTTTTTAAATTTAATTAGTGGGATAATCTCAATTTTGTTTGGATGTGTCAGTTTGGTTCTTACTTTTAAAAAAAAAATGTCAATTGCAAATTTTTGAAAAAATGTCTCAATTAAATCCCTTTCTAAAAAAAAATTATTTTTTTGTCACGTTTCAAGTCCCTCGTGTTTTTTAATGTCATTTTTAATAAAAAAATATTTTGTACTATGTTATAACATATTACATTTTTTTAATTATTAGCCCATGTTTTGTTATTCATGATTTTTACCACTAAATTTTAATATAAATATCAGTAATTAATTTTGTAAGTCATTTTTAATAACAAATATCATTATAATATTTATATAAATAATAAATTTGGTCAAAATAATATTTTTATTTTAAAAAAATGGGACTAAATTGAAATAAATAGACATTTGTGATGACTAAATTAAAATCAAAACAATGATATTTGGTAGTGACACTGGCACGTGACAGTATCTTACCACATGACACTAACAGTGTCAGGTGTCACACCAAGGACCTAAGACATGGAAAAAAAATTCAAAAAAAAATTAAAATTAAAAACAAATTAAAATAAATTCAAAAAATTCAAAATAAAAAACAGATATTGACATGTGGCACACACATTACATAAATTTTTTACTGAAAGGAGTTAATTGAAACACTTTTTCAAAAGTTAGAAAGTAATTGACACATTTTTAAAAACAGAGACCAAAGTGACACATCCAAACAAAGTGGGTACCATCCGATTAATTAATTTTTTTAAGTATAACAAAATAAAATTGATTTTCTGATATAACTAAGTAAAGTTGATTAAAGAGAGAAAGGGGATATGTGAGACATACTTGCATAGGAAGAATTCTTAGTGGAATGTTTACTCTGCCAGAGATTTCCACCTACAGTTACCAAATTAGTAAGCAAAAATGTTTATTGAAAAATGATAAAAGAAATACCCAAAGCTTTAACCAAAAATGGTTGAAATATAATGAGAAAGAAATTGTTGACAGAAAAGCAGAGATATAAGTACCAGTTCTGAATGAAGAGACATTAGGAGAGGACATGAGAGACATTGAATCCATGGAAATTGAACCCTATCACTCCACAACTAAACACACCATATGGAAGTGAAGAACACACATTTATATACTATTTATCAATTTGAATTAATTTATAGTAATACAAAAAGCAGCAGCCTGGGATTGCACTCATAACTTCGTTAAAGTTGCCATTTCATTGTAATTGAAGGTCGTCAAAATTGACCCATGTCATACAACTTTTACTCATTTATGATAAAAGAATGACAAATATCATCTATTTTAATAAGAAAATTAAATTTTTAATTAGTATCCTTAAATTATTTTATATATATAAAAAAAAAAAAACTATAGTGAGTTTAGAAATATGTTTTGCAAATTGCATTGCATTTCACCTTCCAGAAGGAGGCTATGAGGAAACTATGTGTCTGCTGTCATAGTTTTTAGAGATTAATATATTTCAGTTGTTGCCATTTAGAATCAAGATTTTGTCTACACTTGTTAAAAAGAAACTTATATCAATCGCTCTCATTGTTTTCATTTAATATAAAATTTAGATACAGTTTCACTGCTATTGTTAGTAATGTTTTTCAATTAAAATTGGATTTCTAATTTTATTAAATTATTTAATAGTCAAACTAATTAAATTCAATTGCGTATATCTGATGGTAATTGAAGTATTGTATTTTTTCCTAATTTTGATTCCCATCTTATTGCCATTTATTTATTAGATGCAGTAGTGCTTGAGATCAGAGTCGATCCTACTCGGTCTTAACAAGATTTGAGGACTTATTTAGACAAATTCATCCTGCACTCCCATGTTTTCCACGTGCACTCCGCTTACTTTTCAAAATACCAATACTACCATTTTGAAATAAATTTAGACAATGAGTGTTTTAAATAGAGCCGATAAAATGGATAACCCGGTCCGACTCACCACGAGTTGATAACTTCGTGAGCCAATCTAACCCGGCTTATTTATTAGTGAGTCAAAAAAATTCGAATCTGGTCCGGATCACCACGGGTTGGTGGGTTAAACAGGTGGGTTCACGGGTTCTCTTAATTAAAAAAGTACTACTTTTTTTTCAGTCAAAATTAAATTATAATTATAATTAAAATCTAAATAAATTTTAATACAATCCAAATTCAAATAAAAATAAAAAAAAATACAAATTATTTATGTGTTGGCTAAAAAAAATAACTTAACATGACTCAAATGCAAAACCCAACTTAATAAAAAACAATGTGTGACCATGTATTTGACTGTTGGTGAGCCGTTGGCTCACCACAGGTTCAACCCAGGTGAGCCAGGTAAAAAATTAACCAATATTGATATTTGTAAAAAAATTTCAACCCAACTCGGTCCGAACCCGTGGTGAGCCGGATTGATTCGTTGATTCCAACCCATTTTGACAGCTCTAGTTTTGAAGTTTGTGGTGGTGGTTCCTAAATGGTAATGTATTTTTGTTGACTTCTCATTTGTGTTTTAGTGTTAAGTTGTACAATCTACTTGGTTTTCGAATTATATAATTGAGAATTTTAAATTCTTTTTCATATTTCAAAATATATACAAAATTTTACATTCTAAAATGTATATTTTTGGAATGCAAAATTTATATTTTAGAATATAAAAAAATGTATTTTGAAATAAACAATCTATAAAATACAAATTTATATTCGAATTCTACATTCCAAAATACATTTATTTACTTTTTTATCAAGGGAAAATTTGCATTTTACTACCCTTATGGAGGGGAGGTACAAAATATAAAGGTGCATGGAGAATTTTGCAGTCATTTATCTTATTTCTATTATGTTCATTGCATATAAGTTATTGTTAAATAAGGTTCATTATAATGAAAAACGTGACGAGCCCTGAGAGAGTAAATTGGTTTGTTAATAAAAACCGTTCTTCTAAAATATTTTTTCCTTTTTAATATTAAAGTTCAATTAAAATCTTTTCTTTTAATATAATAACAAATAATTAAAGAGTAGGAAAAAAACAGATTATCAAAAAGATCTTATGTCCAATTGTTAATCTCTCTAAAAATGGATTAACTTAAACACTAAAAATAAAAGTAAACTGATCATAGAAAAGAATAAAAATAATTTAGGAAAGAAAGCACATCTCTTAAGAAAGACACCTTGATGACTTAGGTCTAGTCATTGGCCCCAACAAAGGCTAATCACTATGTTTTTCTCATGGGCCTAAGAGCTTCAAGATGTATCTTATTATGCATCTCAAGCATAAGCTTATCAAAGGCATATATTGTTGTAAATGCTAACATAAACATGAACTAAATGGAGTTCTTGAGTCGTGCATATTCATTGTCCTTAAGGACTTATTCGCAACTTGTTATGCAAATCCCTCAAGATACAGTAAGAATTTCTCATATTTTCTTGGGATCTTAGAAATTAGCAAGATGAACCTTTATAAGTAATAAATACTAGGATAATAAAATAAGAAAAGGTGATAATAGAAATGCAGAGAAGATGAATGAGTATAGTTTTTCGAAAGAGCAAAAAAGGATCTATTTATAGTGAAGGGAAAGCTTGTCTCGCATGGTCACAAGCTAGAGGGTTACAACGTCCATATCAATCCACAAAGAAAGATCTGAAACAACAAATGTGTTATGAAATCAAAACTAGAACTTGTCACTAAAGCTTTTGAGGTGTGCACAATAAATCTGCACAATTTGGAGAATATACTTGTGACTAGTGGCAACTACTCAACTGCAAAGCATTACTTGGAGATCAATAGCGAGATGCAAATATCTTCACCGATAATGGAGGAACATACCACATATGCAAGGAAGAGAGTTTTGCAAGTGAGGTACTATTTTTCTCTATTGCAATGTACAAATTTGTTTTTATAACAACCCTCCACATGTTGCAAAAGAGATAGAAAAATGAAAGAAGAAAATCATGGGTCTCTTATAAGATGTAATGCATCAAAGCTTGTACAACAAATTATATAAGAAACTTAACACAATTTAGTTGGTATAACAAGCTATATAAACCAAAAAACACTTAGTGTGTGTCAACGACTTACCAATTACAATACACACCCACAACTCTTGTTGCTATCATTGTGTTGCACTTACTAGGTAATGCACGTATCAAATATTCATGAGTGCTATAGAAATCTTGCCAAGATCTCATGCAAGAGATCCCACTTTACATAGAAATTAAATGGATTTATCAAAATAAGGAAATGAATCTAAGATATTTCAATTGTTCCATCCAAATAAACTATTTAAGAAGTAAAGGGAATTCAATTGAAAGTAATTCAAATACTATGTATTTCAACTTCTTGGAATTGTTGAAATTCCTCATCCAAACACAAAGTATAGGTTTTGTCAAAGGATTCACTAGATTTTGTTCTGATTTCACATAGCCAATGAAAATTGTTCCACTCTTTAGCAACTACATCACCAAATTTTGGCTCGTTTGTATATGTGTGTTCTTTCCATTGTAGTTTTTGTTTTTAGCTATAAATATTAGTGATTAGAAAACACAATGTATTGATACATATGGGCTTGGTTTCATTCCTAGTGAAATATTGGCTAAGAATTTTTTTCAAATACTTAGCTTCACTACTAACCAATTTAAGAGCAACAACGTCTTATTCCATTATTGATCTTTGGAATAATTGTTTGTCTAGCTAGTCTCCATGTAACTAAACCACACTACAAGTGTAAATACACAACTAGTAGTCAATTTTTGTCTTATTTGAATAAGAGATTCAATTAGTATAATTGTACCCTTCTAGTACAATGGGATATCCACTTTATTCAATGGTGTAATCTATTAAACCTCTTAAAGTATCTCATAAGTTTTGCAAGTGCATCCTAATGTTCTTAGTCAAGATATTAAGTGTACCTACTGAGTCTACCTATTGCATAAGTAATGTCTGATATTGAAAAACTCATTAAATGCAACAAACTCTGGGCATACTAAGGTTTAGAAATCGATAGAAGTAGGGAGACAAAATCAAAATTCAAATCAAGGGGATGATGTAGATGACACAGTGACACTGGAGATGAAAGCACAAAGTGAATTGAAGGAGAAGATTGATAAAATAGAAAGAGAAAGAATGGTGTGAAATGAAAGAGAAAGCATGGAGAACGACAAATTTATTACTTAGGGCTTCAAACACTTTGATAAGAACAAAAAGTGATGAACAAAAAGTGATGAAGGAGAACAAAAAAAGCTTCAAACACGCAAGGAGACATGCAAAAGCTACTACTTAATACTTTCAGAAGGAGAGAGTCTGAACACCAAATTAAAAATTTAAAAATTTATGAAAAGAGAAAAAATGAAAAAAAAGGTGAAAATTCAAATTTTACTTGGATTTCTTAAAAAAGACTCTATCACTTAATAAGAATTTCTAAAACTTCTACTATATGGCTATTTCTTTTTAGAAGTTATTATAACCCTAATTAATAAACTCCTTTAGAATTTCATATTTTTGTAGTGTAAGTGTAGATAATTAGAGATATTAAACTGAGTCAATTTTATTCATAAAATATGATTCACTACACACTAATTAAGTTAAAATTTAGTCAATTTAATGGTGTTAGTATTTTGATAAGTTAAAAAATTTATAATTTAATCCAATCTACCGTAAGTTGATGAGTTAGATAAATTTATTTAAACATTTTTCCCCAAACTTATTTTATATATTAATTATAAAAAAATTAAAATATTTATCTATTTTACCAAACATTAACCACAATTCAAAAGTGATATTATACAAATAATATGTAAAAATTCAGAATATTAACCTATATAATTTAAAAAACAAATAAATCAAACTTTCAAACATTATTATACAAAATTATATTTAAAAATATCAAATTTTCAACTAAAAAAAGTAATAAATAATTGGAATGAAAAGTGATAAATGAAAATTTATAAAGAGATATTATTAATAAAGCATAATGATGAATCCACTTTTAATGGGTGAGTCATATTTCTAATATATTTTTAATTAATAAAGAAACTCTATTATTTTCCACTTCAAGCACATAATAAACAAACACACACTAACCAAGTTACCACCAGATTTGGATACCCCAAACTCCACGAAATAAATTATACATTTGACTGACTTTCATAGTTGACCATTCTCGATACCCACAGTTTGCGCAGGGCAAAGCGGAAAATAGAAATTCATTTTAATCGAAATAAAAGACACACATTTTCATGTTTTTTTACAAAATATATAAATTTTCTATAATTTAAAATCAACTTAAATAAAAATAAATAAAATCATAATTTCGAAAAATTATACCAATAATCTATACGTTAATTTAATCAAAATAAAAAAGAAACATTTTCACAATTTAAAAAATAAATAAATTTACCAATTAAGTAAATTCAACATAAATTATAAAAATATATAATTTAGGAAAAAGATATGAGATACCTATACAAATTAATTTATACGTAAGTTAATTCAAATTCATATATAATTGTATTGTGAAGCTTTATTGAAAAAATTATAGCCAAGCCTTAAATAATTTAAACAGAATATATATTAAATGACTTTTAGGTTAAACTCTTTTAATACTATTAATCAATTACAAACTATTATTGGTCTGATTTTTAAGATAACTAATTCATAACTAAATAATTTTTATATTATACTTTTGAATTCACTGCAAGGTACTTTTACATTCTAAATCTCTTATGTGATTGAGTTGATATCATTTAAAAAAATATTATTTTTCTAAACTTTACTTTACTAAAACTTCACGTAAGAAACTGAATTCTTAAGATTAACAAATCCCATGGTATTTGAACTCGACATCAGCACATATGAATTATTTTTATACTAACAAATTGGGAATAAACACAAATATATATTTACACAGAATTGCGACGCAAAACGATTCCCTTCAAGTGCATTTATTAATCAAACTTTTTTAAACACAAATTGATCATATAATATATTTGTTTCTCTAATGGTGATTTTAGGGTATATTATAAACCTAGTGAAGATTAATTTTTCATCATGTTTTTAGGGTAGCAGACTTAAAGAAAGAGTATAAATTCTAATAAATCATATGTACACATTTTCATTGGTTTGTTTAAATATGTTTTTCTTTGCGCCAAGATTCATTGTACCTGCATTAGGGTCATGAAGCTTTAATATGTTCATTTACGTTTCTGGATTTCAAATTTGGTTTAGTTGTTCCTTGAGGTTTTCAGATCCATGATTCTTTTACAGGGGCTTTTTCCTCACATCTTCAGCAACCGCAATTGTTTTTTCAAAATACTCTAAATGACCGTTGATTTTTTAACTACGGTAAAAACTATTTTTTCTCTCGTCTTATATTTGTCTACCGACAAGCACTCCCTCCCTCACATTTTAGATAGATAACGGATTTTGAAATCTAGATAAGAAAATTATCACATTTCAAAATTTTGTTAAGAAATACACAAGAGTTTGAAATTATATATATATATATATATATATATATATATATATATATATATATATATATATATATATATATATATATATATATTTTAACATCTAGTAACTTCTTTAACTAGATTCAAAATTCGGTAACTTTCTTAATTTGATTTTCAAATTTGGTAATTTTTTAATCGAATTTCAAAATTTGGTATTTACTAATAGTCCGAGGGGTGAGTGCTCGTGGGTGGGTAAATATAAGGGAAGAGAAATTATTTTTTACCATAATCAAAAAGTCAATGGTGATTTAGGAAATCTTGGAAAAATTGTAGGTAGTGAAGAAATGCTCGGAGAAGGTGGAGAAAGAAATCCTGTTTTTTATGGGTTTGTTGAGCTCTTTTTGTGTCATTTCTTCATGCATCCCCGCTATCAAAATCGAATATTGGTTCTCACCTTGGTTCATTTTTTATAACCAATAAAAAATTTACAATGAAATAAGTATTTCAGAACGTGTTTTAATTTTTTGTGTTATGTATTAAATGAATAATGTTTTACAAAGTTGAAGAAGTGTTAGTGATTAAAGTCAATTTAGAATAGAGGTTGGACCACTCAAGAGAAGATTGAGTTGTACATGTTGAATGTCTCCCCTCTCATTTAGTAAAGGTTATTGTGGAGATTGTATGTTATGGTAATGTTGCACTTCCTATACTAACATTAGAGGTTGGTATAGTATTACAAGTGTTGCAAACCTTTATCACCTAGCTGAAACATCTCTTGAGGATGAAACCACACATTAAATCAGTTTGTATCTCCATTAATATTGTTACATATGTAGTATATAGTATCCTAACTAATGTCATGTTTGTTTTGTGTATAGCAACATGAGTTACATTTATCAAAAAAATTAGAGGATCCATTAGCCACATGATAGAGGTTGCAACATGATAGAGGTTGCTGCAACCATAAGGGCAAAGCCAACAAAGATTCCTTGGGTAATGTTTTTGGCAAAGATAGAGAGCTTCCATTGTTCATATATAAATATGATTTGATGCAGATCTTAGCAAGCAACGAGGATTTAAACATATATGTTATGTAGTTATGAATAATGTAAGTTAACTTTTAAAATCATTTTTATTTGTTACCTTATTATATATGTATTATTAATGTATGCAATTTAGGTACTTGCATGGTTTGTGTTTAAAAGTGGGAAATGATGGCACATACGTGTTTATAGACCCTTATTTCATGACCCAATGGGTAACAGGAAACTAGAAACAAAAAAGTACATAACTAATTCCATAATGCAACTAAAGAAACAAGTTTACCTTGATCAATATATAGATAAGTTTATCTTTGTTTAATAACTTATAGTTTTAGCATTTTACATATGTATTAACTAATTTTCAATGCAGTCGTCATTAACAGCTACTAGTTTTACCAATTCCAGATTATACCGCTGTATGTTTTTTCTTCTTGCATAGACAACCTTATGTTTACTTGAAAATTATAGTAGACATAAATCTATTTTAAGTAACTACATTCACCTTGAATATACAATGTCGTGTTTTCTAACATGAAATGATTTTATTTTAGTGTTTTTAGTGGACATAATATATTGAATGGTAAATCAATTATTACAACTCAAAAGGTCACATGGATATCCTGCAAGTATTTATAGTATCATTAATTCACTTTTTCTATTATTTAATTTATCTAAATATTTTTACTGTGGGTGTAGTTTAATAAACAAGTTGGGAGCTATAAGTGTGTTTGTTACATGATAGAACGGATGACAACCATTGTGCAAGTCGATTATAAAAGTGAATGTGCTAGGTAATATGCTATTTTTTTTATATACAATAACAAATGTATTAATAGGGGCAATAGGATTACCCCAACCCAAATACAAAAAAAAAAAAGTAGGAAG
>Ga0214542_1005979_pt1 | contig 22636 bp, 10 predicted proteins | sample CNSS1metaG_FD_160096 | JGI IMG/M metagenome (GOLD analysis project Ga0214542, IMG submission 160096) | Root nodule microbial communities from cowpea collected in UCLA plant growth center, Los Angeles, California, USA - CNSS1 | ecosystem: Host-associated > Plants > Roots > Nodule | place: USA...
CTTAGTTATACAGATGGGGCACCACCATGGACACCCACTAACAGGGGCCATGGGATTACGTCCCGACCACTGAAGCGCAACCCTGAAAGTCTCACCTAGGGACCCCAGGGGATTATGCACTGACGCGGACCAGCACACATAAATAACCAAGGACTTATACATACATTGCACATGAGGTTTTAACCCAAAACCCATAACAAATCTCCATTTCTCATATGTTGAACCATTACCAACTCATTATCCTCTATCATGCGAGAGGTGTTTCTCCTCATGCTAACCATACCAAAGCTTTACCAACCACCAAGATTTATTATTACTCATGCCAAGTTTGTGGCCTCACACACATACATATGTAACCAACTCATCATATACAAGTCATGTAGAGATCATGCCAACTTTCATACCAAACCCATCATTTGTAATTTAGGAATCATACTACTTATACCTCATACCTCATTATATACATACCACTCATCATACATTCATACCCAACCAAAACAGACCATCCAGGAACAACAAATATCCAACATCACAACACTGTCTCGCCCAGCACCTCGCCCAGGCTGAGGGATCTCACTCAGGCGAGACAATCTCGCTCAGGCGAGTCCTCCTCCGCCTAAGCGAGGGCTCAAAAAGGAACAAGAGAGCAATGCGGGATCTCGCTTAGGCGAGACCCCTCTCGCCTGGGCGAGTTGTCTGCTCGCTCAAAACACACTCTGGTCGCCTGGGCGACCACTCGCGCAGGAAACTCTGGGCGAGCCCCTGCACATCTCGCCTGGGCGAGTCGAGCTCGCCTGGGCGAGACTATCAGTGTTCGCCACTGTTCGCACCTGCACAACGCATACCCACACCCCCACAGAGATTTCCAAGCAGTTCATACGCCCATAGTAGTACACAAACTCAAGCAAACCACAACTCACAACGATACAAGACAAAACACACCACACGAAGAGGGTCTAGCTTCCCGTACCTGGAGGGAGGGTTAACGGAAGTTCTGGCAGTACGGTAGCTAGCACTGCTGTCCCGAGAACTACTAAAGAGCTGGAAAACAGTGGGGGAACAGAACAAAGGGGAAATTTGTTACGAAGACCTGACTGGACTTAATGCCAAGGAAAAATACATACAAGTTAGAAGGCACTTACGCGGAGTGGAAACTGGTTTGAGCTAGCTCGAAAGGGACCTCAGGCAAAACCCTAGCAGAGCGTTCTGTGAGGGGTAAGGAGAGTGACGGCTGCTGGATCTGTGAGAATGAAAGTGAGTGTGAGATTAGGGCAACATGAAAGCTTTTATCCTATGGGTCGGCCTTTAGGCCCAATACTGTAGGGCAGCCCACTAACTTTAGGGCAGAAAAGTAAGGTGGATTTTCATGGGCCTTACATAATTCATTCACAAAAGATATTTATTTGAATAATAATATTAATCATTATTATTATATAACACTAATTATTATAATAATTAAAAATTAAAATTATATATATATATATATAATAATAATAATATAAAGTGTTATCAATATCCATATAACTAATATATAATTATTATATATATTTTATTATATAATACTAATTAGGGTTAAATATGTTTTTAGTCCATTAACTATCAATAAATTTTGGAATTAGTCCATTTCAAAACTTTGAACTAATTTAGTCCTTCATATTTCGAAATACGTGGATTTAGTCATTTTACTTAAATTTTGTTAAATTTATTTGACATTTCAAACGCGTTTCATAATAGTATTTGACTTAACATTGAAGTAAAAATGTTTTAAATAGTATAAACAACTCAAATACAATCTTGAAATGCATACAAGACATCAAATAAACCTAATAAAATTTGACTAAAAGAATTAAATCCATGTATTTCAAAAGATGAAGGACTAAATTGGTCCAAAGTTTCAAGATGGACTAATTCCAAAATTCATTGAAAGTTAAGAGACCATAAACATATTTAACCTTACTAATTATTATATGCATATAACATGTAGGAACCTATGTAGGGTGTGCAGTCATGAATCTTTCCTGCATACATTCACGGGAAAAAAGAAACTAATAAATATAAGTAAATTAAATGTTTAAAAGAGAGGGACAATAAAGTAATTTTAAACGATGATCTGACTTTTCCTACACATCTTTTCATTTTAGAGAGTACCAAAATTTGCAACTCACATGCAAATCCATGCTCGCAAACAAGCATATTCAAATGCGTTTTCAAGTCACTTTTCATCCGCATGAACAGTACCCATGTGGATCCAAACACAGCATAAGTCTCAAGAAATTTCTATACAAGCAGTTATAAGAATAAGTTTAAGAAAAATTGAATATTTTATAAACTAAAATTAGATTAGATACAAGTTAAAAATAATAGTTTGAAGAATTTATCATCAAACTAATAACTCATCTGGATATATAACATCAAGTTCCAACGACAAAAAATTAAAAATCCATAAACTAATAAAATATTGTTCTCAAATACATAAAAAGCAAAACAATAATAAAATTCCATAAAATAATTCTCCCATGCTAGCTCCCACTCTGACTCTATGCCTCACCAACACCACCTACAATATCATCTACTCTTGTGTAATACTTACACGATCATTGCTAAACACAAGCAGATAGGGTGAGCTAATAAATACACACACACACACACACACACACACATATATATATATATATATATATATAAAATCATGATTTAAAAAATACATATACACATTCATTAGAGAAACCCCATCCTCTGATTCCACAAAGCATGACCACCAACATGTTTATCCACGTTCTACATCTTTAGATAATAACTTTAAGGTATCCTTTGTTGCCACCATCTACAAGCCACAACTTGTAGACATACGTGAGGAAATATCATGCTACGGACCACACTCCGCAACGCCAGGTGGAGTTTCAAATACGAACCACAATTCGTACTCTCGACACAAGATTAACACATCACTGGCCACAACTTGTGATTGCTCAATCAAGTGGAGACTCTCTGTACGAGCCACAACTCACATACTCACACCAGTAACACTTACCATTCCGAGCCATAACTCAAGAAATGCTTGTGTTTATCCTCCATCCTGAGCCACAACACAAAGGATGTCATTCTGAGCCATAACTCAAGGAATGCCACATGTTTACCCTCTATCCCGAGCCACAACTAAAGGGAAAACATTTCGAGCCACAACTCAAGGAATACTCCAACAGTTCATCTTTAAGGTATCACTGAAAATCTTGTAGACCACGCACATCCAAATCATACAAACCCCTACCCCTTCCTTATCACCCGACGCTACTCCAGAGCTATAAGGCGAAAGCTAGTTGCTGACCATGTGGCGGAAGCCATAAGCCGTTAGGCACTACAAGCTCCAGAGGTGTTTCAAATAGCAAATATCGCTTGGCGGAGCCTTCCCTACCGTCAGACGCCATGCACTGCAATGCTCACTGCTTTTAAGTTATTGCCTGGTGGAATCATCCATGTCGCCAAGCACTAAGCGCTCTAGTAGCCTCTGAAGTTATAGCTATAGCTTGATGGTGTAGTGCCTCTGCTAGGCGCTACACCAGTAACACAAATTTACTGGTTTTTCCCCTGTAGAAGTCAAGTCTCACCCTTCCACTTATTGGCAACTCACTTTGAATCATCACTTGTGAACTCCTGCACTTATCCAGATCCATGTTGCTCTTGTGGCTACCCATTAACCTTGCCATCTTACCATTTCCCACTTAAAATCATACCCTCTTCACCCAATCTCAAGGTAGCCTAACATAAAAGACTCCAATTCCAACAACCAATACTACCAACCTCAATATGAATTAACCTCTTAAATTCATTAATTCCCTAGTACCAATCTTTCTAACCAATTCCTTGCCATTCTAACATCAACCACGAACACCTAGTGAACTAATTTCCTCCTACTATCATTTGTCCATTGACCAAAGATCCCCCACCCCTAAGTATTATTCTACCGTTAAACTTAGGCATAGTCCTGGTAATGTGAACCTGTTATACACTACTTTCTACTTTACAAACTACCCAATCACAAGTTACCCCAAATATCACTTCTCACACTTAATCTATATATTTTTACTCTCCCTCACCCTCTGTCCAATATTCCTTAATCCACTCTCATACGTAGAATGACACCACAAAGTAGAACCGTCAAAGTGGGTTGAAACTTTTTAGAAATGTCAGTACAGGTCAATTTTTGACCCAACCCACCAAGAACCCGGCTCACCCGGGTTGAACCCATGGTGAATTGAACTTACACATGAATATAAGGTGCCATGTAAATTCTTTTCTTTGATTTTCCCATCCAATTTTGAATATACCTATGACATTCCATATTTTTATTTCCAGAATTTTGTATATTTTGAGGCTCAAGGAAACATAGACATGAGCATTCCCTGTTTTGGCAATGTATTTGTTTACATACCTGCATTCCCACCATAAAGTTTAGAGACAATGATTGGTTTCATTTATTGACAATATAACATAAAGTGTACTCACAACATCCATAGTTGAATAACTATAATGTTAAAGGTCCTCAACTACAAATTTGGGAATTAGAGGAATTTATCTAGTTTTGAAGGAAATAATAATCAAGTCCTCAATTTGATGGAGGGATTTATGAGAGGCATGCAGAAAGAAAATAATCAATAGTTACTCAATGTGATTAGTAGAAAGTTAGGGGATGAAGCAAACATTATGTATTGGCTAAATAAATGGATAAAAAATAATAGCTTGACACAAATTTGAAAGTTTGTTCATGTCCTTAGTACAAAAACACCAACTAATGGACAAAATGGGAAAATGGTTTGTCAAAAAAATGTTCATTGCCTTAGTACAAAAATTCTAACAAGTGGACAACATGAGAGAATGGGTAAGAAAATAGTGGGTGTGCATATTTGTATGATGCAAGGCTTCTTTTTCTGGGCGGAGGACATGCTTAAAAATATGCATAAACAATTACAAAATAAACAGATAAGTGCATATGAAAGTTGGAATCTAGAGGTGTTTGCATTGTTAGAAAAAAAGGTTTAGCTTTATTTAAACTAAGAGTGGATGAATTGGTTTGAAAACTTTTCTCAGATTTCAAAAACCCAGAATTCATTTTTCTTAAAACTAATTGATACAAGATTAAAATTAGAAATAAAAGATGATAAAGATAGAGGAAAATACATAAGAATTTATATTGGTTCAGGTCACCACTGATCCTACTTGAGTCTCAACTTTTCCCTTAACAAAAACAAGTTTCACTAAATAAAACAAGTGTTTGTATAATTCAAACAACAATTACAACACTCTAGAGGTTATGAACCTCAATCTTGCACTAGAAATCAAAGAGGATCTTTGTCATATCTATTATTGACTCCCTTCAAGAGGATGTTGGCCTTATTCACTCTTTCACTATCCAAGAAAATGTCCAGCCTTATCAACTTTGTACAAATAAACTTACAAAAACCACGACTGAAACACTCAACATATTGCAAAAAAAAAAAAAGAGAGAAGCCTAGAAACAATCCAGAAACAACAATTCAAAAGAAGTTACCACAACAAAAAGACTTTGAAACTTACTCAAAACACATCACTTTTAAAATCTCTTGAGAACTTTTGAATTGCATTTTTATCTAAAAAAAAATTGTATATCTCTTTGATTGATTTCCAAGAGTTCTCGTAATAACAATACTAATACTCCTTTTATAAAGATTTTGAAATCTCAATTTGTAAAAGAAATATTGATGCATATAATTGATTATGTTAGATGATAGTCGATCATCCAAACTAGTTTTTGAAAAACACTTGCAATTTATCTCGTAAATAATCGATTATACGTGCATTATCGATTAAATGTACTTCCCGTTAAATGTTGAAACCTAATTTAACCAATATATAATTGGAACGACAAACGTTTTAAAACCGCTAAAAAACAATAAGTTATATCTTTAATTCATTTTTGTGTTAATATAAAAAGTATTTAACTGAAATGAGAAAAAAATGTAAAAATAAAATGATAAAACACATGTAATCTTAAATCTATATTTGTTTAGTAAAATGGAAGGATGAAAGAATAAAAATAAAATTTATATAAATGTTATTTTTCTCTCCAAACGGGATGAAAAGTTTAGAATAATTTTTTTAAGTTAATTATAATAATATATTCTAAGGTTTATGGTAATTACCCATGCTTCTCATTTTTAGAATAATTATTTTGACACTTTACTTTATTTTCGTTAGTTGATTGTAAGTTATTAAAAGTGTTTTTTTTTTATTAATTTTTACATTTAGTTTTGCTTATGTACTTATTAAAACTATTACATTAATTCTTTCTATGTTTTACAAATACTACATATGCATTCCTTAATTTTTTAAAATATTCTATATATATTCCATTTTATTAGACTAACATCCTCTATATTTAATTAAACCAACATATACCTCTATCTCTTTTCATGCACTGGAATATCAAATATGGATCACAAATATTTCTCAGAAATTTTTTTCAAACAAAAGCCATAACAAAACTTAAGAATTGACACTATGACCCACTCTCGGATAATGTTAACAAAACAATTTCACTAGAAAACACTTGCTACAAATAAAGCACATAAATGGATAATGTGTACAACTTCAAATGTCTTATTAGGATTTTATCTTAACATATTTAAAGTCAGATATTATTCAAAAAAAAAATATTTATAAAAAACGAGAAAATAAAGAATAAAATAGTTAATTAGGGATGGACTACCCAAATCACAAAAGTTTGAGTAGAAATAAAAAGAGGATGCACATATAATTAAAATAAATATATCAAAGGGTGTTGTTATAGTCTCGTCTAAACCAAATTATATTATTTTGGAAGAGAATGAATGCAATTGTAACAAAGTCACAAAAGTTAGAAATTTTGTGTGAAGAGGGAGTGCATGTATAACAAACTCTTATGAATGTTAATTACCTCTTATTATTTTATGAAAAACTTATTTTTTTATATATCTTATCTCTTAAAAAATCCTCTTTTTTTTTTTTTCTCTTTCACTAAATACAGATAATAAACGATGCTTTATTTTATATCATCCAACACTTAATACCACCACCCACAAAGACTTTTATCTGTCACAAAGTGTAAATCAATCTATAATAAAATTAAAGTTTGATGTGATGCTAACAACTTGATTTCATAAAAATAAGGCACTCATTACCATTCGGTCAATTAATAAATATATTAAATGGTTTATGTGATACTAACTCTTCACACTCAATTAATTTTCCAAATTATCTTATGTTATGTCCGTTGACTCATCAATGAATTAAATATAGCAATAATATCTAGTTTGATATTTGTTCATCTCTAAATATTTATTCTACTAACATCTTCATTCTTAAGTAACAAAATTTACACTACAAAACTATGTCTCATTAATAACTATTTTTTATAAATAAAAATAATGACCAATTTAGATATTAATTTTAAAAAAAAATTATTAGTTACTAAAATAATTACTATTATGAATAAAAAAATTATAATTAGTTACTAATTAATTAGAGATTAATTTAAAAATTAATTTTTTTGTAACAAAAAACTAGATAACTAATGTTTAGTGACCAATTTCCTTTAGTAGCTAAATTTCAGAAACCAATTTTGAAATCAATTATAAATTTTTATTCATAATAGTAATTATTTTATTAACCAATTTTATTTTGTAAACTAGTATTTAAATTAGTCATTATAGTAACTAAACTTTTGGTTACTAAAATTGATGATTAATGAAATATTTTTTTATAGTGTGAATATTAAGAAGAGGAAAATTGTCTATAACTTTAACTTTGCCGTTTGTATATATATATATATATATATACATATATATGGCATAGACTAAAATTTAATAACCCTTACAAAAAAAAAGTTATCATTTACCCCAGGTTTCTCTTAGGATAGGTGTCAACTTCCTTTTATTTTTAGCTATAATTTTGGTGTAGCACGTTTTTGTTGAAGTTTGCTATTGTTTTATTTCTTGTTAATATTATGTTCTTTTATTTTTAAGTGCAAAAGATGGTTAAGGTTTATTGTGTCATTGAAGAGTGACACCGATAGTAAATAGTTATGTTCATTATCCTTTGATTTTAATATTTTTTAAATGAGTCATTCATTCTGTATAATTATAAATTAATGTCTTAGAATAACTAATAACTGAGAGAATAAGCACGTAAATCTTCATTTTCTTTTTCCTTCTCTACTAGTTATTGTTGTCACTTTCAGTTCCTCTTCTTTATTGTTGTTATCTCTGTCACTATTGTTGTCTTCTCTTATCATCTTCTCACTTTCTTTTCACCAATCTCTAATTAATTTATAATAAATATTTTGTTAGATTTGGAAAAAAAATTGATTCCCATTTTAGTGATGGACTTACCTATGTATTTAATGATAGAATAACCTATGAATTTAAAAAAAAAAATCAATTACATATAGATTTTTATCGAAAAATTTTCAAAAAATTCAATTATCGATAAATTTATTGACCAACTCTAAACAAAATCCATTTATGACCAATTTAAGAAGGGATTTTAAAAAAGTTCAATTATAAAATTCATTAATAAAATCTATTTTACCATAAATTTTTCATTGATAATTTAATATTTTTTAAGGATTTAAGTAGAAAAGAAAGTAATAAATAAGAACTCGATATCACTTATACTTTAAATAATCATTTTTCTTTAAATATAAAATAGTATTTAAAAGAATTTTCAACATTTGAGGTACTGTTGTAAAAAATAATCATGTTTTTATATTTTGAAAGCATTTAAAAGTATAAAGTTAGAAAATATATTTAAATTGTCTTTTATTATTTTGAGTTTTAACTATATGAATTAAATAAGAGTTAAATATGTTTTTTATCTTAACTTTCAATGAAAATTGAAATTAGTTATTCTTTGTGTTAGGTTGTTACAGAGGGAGTTTCACCGGGGAAAACAACACCAATGAGACCTGAGCCCAATCACATAGGGAGAACAACATCAATGAGATCTGAGCCTAACCACATAAGACACTGACACCATTCTCAACTCAAAACCTTAAGGCAATGGGTTTATGGGTCTTTATTCTTATATAATGTTCTACTTTCTCATTTCTGGTCAATGTGGGACTTAGACTCACACTTGGATTCCTAACACTTTGAACCAATTTAGTCTCTCCCACTTTAGAAATACATGAATCATTTTAATCACATTTTGTTAAGTTTATATGACATTTTAAATATATTTCATCATAGCATTTTAGATAACATTGAAGTAAAAATGTGTCAAAAGATGTAAATAACTCAAATACTCTCATGAAACATGTTTGAAATATCAAATAAACTTAATAAAATTCGGTTAAAATGACTAATTTCACACATTTTTAAAGATAAATAACTAAATTGGACTAAAATTTCGAAGTGAATAACAGTCGATTTTATTAGTCGATTTTATTAGTAATTGATAGAGGTCTACAAGTCAAAGATTTCTCAATTAAAGATGCAGGAAGTTGATCAAGTGTGCATCATATTTTCGTGGTCCAACTTTGAATTAAATATACAATATGAAATCTGAAGTTTCATGTGTGCCAAAAGAAATAATGACAAAATATAAGGGCAAGGTTCTAATAAAAAAGTGCTGTGATTCATACTGCTATATTTTAGAGATAGGCCAAAGCACTATAATTTAGAGGTGGAAGGTAGCACATGAACCTTTAAAGCTACAAAATAAAGATAAGAAAAAGAAGTAAAAAGAGAATCCATTCACCAGATTTAAAAAAGTTGGGATAACCACAAACAAAAACACATCCATTCAACAAGTTATCATAAAATCACTGTCCAAATCATATTCAAATATCACAATAATTTTCATCTTCGTTTCTTTCAAAGGATCATCATCAAAGGTTAATCCTTTTTCTCTCTTTTTATCCTATCTATTCAAAGTGTACAACATTAAGATAAAATAAATCAACAACTACTACCACAACCCTTTAATTTTGCCTCAATAAGTGTTCTCTTCATTAAAGCATAAAAGATAAAAATTACTGAACTTTTAATTGCATACCACTATATGTTGGCAATTTAAAATCTATTATACTACCATCTAATTTATGGATCATTATATACAGATAAATTTGTTAACAATAATTGTACCTAGAGGTGTTTAAAATGTTTGGTATGATAAATAAATACATAAAATAGACTAAAAGTAAATTGATTCAAAAAAATAATTATAATTATAAATTTAATGATTTTCTTTTTGTTTTCATTTAACCAGCAATCCAAATGAACTTAGAGTTACAATCAAACCATTTTTTAAATAATAATTATAATTTAAGAAAAATTTAAAATGAAATTATTTGAGTAAAATATATACATGTGTATTATAATGTATGTATTCAATTATTATATGTGAAAAATAAAATTAATTTCATTAATGTAATTTAAAATTTAAAAACACAAACTTTCAAAATTTTAGATTTAAAATTATCTTTTTAAACTAGGTCAAAATATTCAAATATAGGACCACGATGAGACTAAAACTCATAGCCCTTTGGAACATGGGTCGAGTTAATTGATTATATTTTTACTCTTGACTCATTGATGGAATTATGAGATAATTTATTTTTACACCACTAATCGTATTATATAAAAACATTGATAAGAGGTATATTAAAAAATGATATTGACTATTTTTTTTTTTAAATAACCTAATGATAATGGTGGTAGAAATCAAATTAAAATTGGTTCTAGATATACAATTAATAATGGCTTCCGACAACCTTTTTTTCCACCTTTACATTTTCTTTTCCTTGTTTTAAGCAAGGTGTTTGTTTTAGAAGAAGAAACCATACAGAACTTCAAGTGATGACGTGGCCTTCTTTGATTGGAAGTCCATTACCCGCTAAAGAGCATTGACTTTAAACAAGCATGCAGATGAAGCCACCAATCCTCTGTTACCATTGTTCTCTCTCTTGGTTCACTCATTTGTGAGTTATTGATTGCACTCATTCACTCACTCATCATTCATTCATTCCCAACAACTTCTACTGCACTTTCACTTTCTCTGTTTCTCACACTATCTAACAACCATGTAAGCTTCTTAACTGGTTTCTCCTTTTTACTTTCTTGTAAAGGCTTTTGTTTTATTTATTTTATTGTCACTTGGACCAGTACTGATTGCAGACACCCCCCTTGTTTTATCTTTTGAAAAATATTACCTTGACAATTATGGAGTTGAATTTGATCTTCCTAGCACACTCCCTTGCACGTGCTTAGTTGTTCGCAACATGATTCGTGTAAAAGTTGATCCTTTTTTCTGTCCTGCATGATGGGTTGCTCAGAGACAGTGGGGGACTGAAAGAAAGTTTCTTGCTTGATTTGTGTGTCTTGCAGAAACCAAGATATCACTGCCTCTGTGGCAGAGTTTCATCCATGGCCTTTTGAGGTGTGTTTATTGGCGCTTTCTTGCAATTGGGATTTTGGTTTTTCTTTCATGTTTTGAATTCGGGAAGCTGGTTTCAATTCTGTTTATTATTAATCGTAGCAATCGTGGTTTTGGGGAATTTTCCTTCCCTGGTAATTCCCTCTTCTAATTCTTCTGCATGTACTTTATATGGGGTTTCATGGATATTCAACTTTTCAGGGCAAATAGAATAGAATTTTTACTTTGTGATGGATCATGAGAATAGTATAATCACAACCATCCTTACCTTATATGCTCCTTCCAATCTTCATATCTCACATACAGAGGGGCAGCGAAAGAGAAGGGGTAGTGAGGAAAGAAATTTTTTTTATCTTTGACTGTGACAAATAACCAAACTTCATGTGTTTGTGTTTCCAACCATTGAAAAGTGATTTTAATGGCAGAGTTATGAAGGGTCAGTTTTCTGATTTGATTTGCCATCATTTCTCATAATTGTCAGCAATTCTTTTTTCCTGAAGGTCTTTGCTATGTACTTCAATTGTAAGAAAGATAAAACAAGAAGAGATGTATATAGAGGAATGATACAACAGAAACCAGAACTGATATATCTTATATCAGTTATGTCAGTTATCTAACATCAATGATTCACTTCTTTTCATATGAGATCATGTTAGACATCACTATGAATTTTGATATCTCAGCTATACAGTGATTCACTTCTTTACTTGTTACAGGAGTGATAACATCTAGAAGTGATATAGATTGATAAATTTGAGGTGTGAAGATGTCTTATAGAAGGGGGTCTGATCAGCCTCCGCAAAGGCGTATACTACGAACTCAGACTGCTGGAAATTTAGGAGCAGACCCAATCTTGGACAGTGAAGTGGTGCCTTCTTCACTTGTTGAGATAGCTCCCATCCTCCGTGTTGCTAATGAAGTAGACGCCAGCAATAAAAGAGTTGCTTATCTCTGTAAGTTTCTGTAAAAGTTGCGCATATGAACCATGTAAGGTGTGTATGTTATTTGACAAGTTTGGTTAGATAACTACAGGATAAGTTCTTGTTCTGTAAGGGTGTGCAAAAAGTTGAAGTCTAATAATGTTTAGAACCTTAAATTTAATAAAAAGAATAGATACCATACCATGATGCTAATATTCATTGAAAAGGAAAACAAATGGGGTTGTAAGCTCTATTGATGGATTTGACTTAACAGATTCCGAGTTTGATGGAAAATGTTTGAGGGTTGTTTTAAAAAAATGTTGCAGTTTTTTCTTCTTTAGTTACCTTTTCCTTGTTGCCCTTCTCTTTTGATTATTCTATTTGGATATATATGCTAGTCTCATAGAATGACACAGCCATGAGATGGTTTCTGAAATTTGATGTGAATGTTCTTTATCTAATGCTCATGTCTTTATTATCATTAGGTCGGTTTTATGCTTTTGAACTAGCTCACAGACTAGATCCCCAGTCTAGTGGACGTGGTGTTCGCCAATTCAAAACTGCTCTTCTTCAGCGTCTGGAGAAGGTGGACTTCTGATTTCATTTGTTAAGAATTCGTACAATCTTTTCTTTGCTTAATGATTTCAATCCTTTTAGGATCATTCATACCTTGACTAATTGATGCCACAATTAGGAGATTTGAAAAGACTTGTGTAATGATTTCTAATTTGAGTATACTAATGAATCAGTGAAAAACCAAAAAACAGATGCTTCCTATGTTAGAGTTGAATGTATTGATATTCAGTTGTTTGGAAATGTGAAGATATGAAAGTACTTTTCCATTAAATAACAGGAAAATGTCACAACATATGAGGGAAGAAGAAAGAGTGATGCTCGTGAAATGCAGGCCTTTTATAGGCAGTACTACGAAAAGTATATTCAAGCATTACAAAATGCTGCTGATAAGGACCGGTGGGTTTACAACATCATTGAATCAATCATTTGGTCATTGACCTGATTTTTTCTGTCTTATATTACACAATTATCTGTAATTAACACCATTTGATTCCTCAGTGCTCAGCTCACAAAAGCATATCAAACGGCTGCTGTTTTATTTGAGGTATTGAAGGCAGTTAATCGAACGGAAGATCTTCCAGTATCTGAAGAGGTAAAACTACTTTCTTAATAAAGTTTACATATAAAGAGAACAATGTGTTGATTCTTCACTGATTGCTTTATTTTGATTATGACATTCTGTTTTTGATATTTAATTGCAGATTATGCAAGCTCATACTAAGGTTGAGGAACAGAAGCAATTATATTCCCCTTATAATATTTTGCCACTTGATCCAGAGAGTGGAAAAGAGGCTATAATGAAATATCATGAGGTTTGTTCTCTATAGTTATGTTTGAATCAACTTTTCATATGAGTTAATGCTTGATACGTAAGGTTCAAAGAGGTAACACTCTGTATTAAAACTTGGAAACTCCTGTTTAAGCTAATGAAAAAAAAAAAACTGTAGAAAGGCAGTAGAATCACTGAATCAAAGGCTAGAAACATCGAGTTTTTCAGTGGGTTAGCATTGCCTGTGTTACAAACACAGGCAGAAAAGATATAAGAATCTTCAATATTCGGTAATGAAACAATATATGGTAAATAATTTTTGAAGTGTTGATTAGGTTGCATGTGCTTATTTGCTTTTACAGATTCAAGCTGCGGTTTTGGCACTCCGTAATATAAGGGGTTTGCCTTGGACAAAGGGTCATGCTAACAAAGTAAATGAAGACATTCTGGACTGGCTTCAGCTGATGTTTGGTTTCCAGGTAGAGACTGAACTGATCTATGTCTACCATTGGTGTTTAATTTTTTATATATCATTTAAAGGTTATCTTGTATTTGTGCAGAAGGATAATGTGGAAAATCAAAGGGAGCACTTGATTCTTTTGCTTGCTAATGTACATATACGACAAGTTCCAAAACCTGATCAACAACCCAAGGTTTGATTTTATCTATTTCTATGGCTTCTGCATTTATTTTTTTATATAAACGTACTTTTCTCCCTTTGTTTCTTACATATTGCACTTTCTTATTTAGTTGGATGATCGTGCTTTAAATGAAGTGATGAAGAAACTCTTCAGAAACTACAAAAAATGGTGCAAGTATTTGGGCCGCAAAAGTAGCCTCTGGTGAGATTTGCATATCTCAATTAGTAGTTACTTCAAATGCTAGTTTATTTGGGTGTCAAATTGAAATTTATGGTCTTATAAGTACCTAGTGAGGGTAGAGATCAATCTGCATTCAGACCTCAAGTCTGCTGGCATTGTTAGAATCATCATATTGAATGTATTGTTCACTTTGGAATTTAGGCTTCCTTATTAGTTTGTCGTAAAAAGGTATTTCAGTTTGTTACAGGACAGTGTTTGTAAATTACCATCGGTCTTGACTCTTAAAAGATGTGAAATTTTTTAACTATTCATTCCAGTCAAGGATAAGGGGCAAGAACGGCCAAGGCCATCCTTCTAGATGAAGTCAGCTTATTCACTTGATTTGCACAAACAACTAGTGTCGACCTTTGCTATATACACTTTTTTTAAGTTTTAATCTTTATTTTCAAATGGTTGCTAGGTTGCCAACTATTCAGCAGGAAATGCAACAGCGCAAATTATTATACATGGGCCTATATCTTCTTATATGGGGAGAAGCTGCAAACTTGAGGTTTATGCCAGAATGCCTTTGTTATATCTACCATCACGTAAGTATTATTTAAATAAAAATATTTCTTCAGTCTAAAATGAGAGAATCAGACCCTTCTATTCATTGATGGTTAATAGAGAAAAATTTATCGCATGTTGACAAGAAATAGTGTCAAAAGACTATATAAATGGGACAATCCTCACCTTTCAAGTTGTTTTTATAGGGTTAAGCTAGACCTAAATCTAACTTTTAAGAGTGAACTCATTTCCACTAGAAACTCTTTTGGCATTTTCTATGCATGATGTTTTTATCTATTTTCCAAGTATATTGCACACTACTAGAAATTTATCAGCAATTGTCCTACTAGAAATCTCCCTTAACAATTGTCCACCAAGAATCCAACTCGTGACCTTGACTTTGACACCAATTGTTAGAATCGAGCGTTTACCACTGGACCAAAAGCTATAGCTATTAGTCAGGGCACGATTTTTTTTACTTAAGAGTGTAACTTAGCCCAAACACCACAATTCGATTGTGACCAGCCCATTTGGCCTCCGCTACGAGACAATTGATGCCACATGTAACAATCTCTCCCTCAGCAATTGTCCTACTAGGAATCCCACTTGGATTATGACTTGGCCCACCTGGCCTCCGCCATTGTGCAACCCGCAACAATAGGTTGATGTGGGACTAAACCACCACCATCTTTCAAGCATGTACTTGAATGTTTATTTTGGTAGTTCAAAATTTTCATAATCTTTCATTTTATGATGTAAAATCAACTTTCTGATGCTTGATTTGACTGTCAAAATAATTATGAACAAAACCTAAGCATATCTTTTTCTTCATCTGACTAGATGGCATTTGAATTGTATGGGATGTTAGCCGGAAATGTTAGTCCGCTTACCGGTGAACCAGTAAAGCCTGCTTATGGTGGTGAAAATGAGGCTTTTCTTATGAAAGTGGTAAAACCAATATATGATGTAATAGCCAAGGTGAGTTCTGCCTTATTATAATCTGAAGAATTCTTTTGTTTAATTTCAACATTTCATAGCCTTGTTTATCTATTTCATGGGAGTTTTGTGTATTATAGGAAGCTAAGAGGAGTAATATGGGAAAAGCAAAGCATTCTCAGTGGAGAAACTATGATGATTTAAATGAATATTTTTGGTATTATGCTTCTTTTTTATGTGGCAGTTTTTCATTGTACTAATTTTATCCTTAAATAGATTATCTTTCCCAAATTGTAGGTCACTTGATTGTTTTCGGTTAGGGTGGCCCATGCGTGTTGACTCTGATTTCTTCTCTGTGCCTTTACCTCGGGAGCAACGTCAGGATAACAAAGACGAGGTATGTCATACTTCATGTCTGGTATGGGATTAGAATTATTCATTGGCTTGTGTAACAAGAACAACTTAAGCTTCTTACTTTGCTCGAACTCCAACAAAACAGTCTATTACCATTAACAAGAAGCTTAATTAGAGACTGCGTCCTGATGAAAACTGATTATTGTCTTGGTCATTCTTAGCCTTCTGTGATTCAAAATTTCATATATAGGTTAACTTGTGGTTTAAAATGTAATTATGATCATAACTAGTGCTTATAGGACTTGTATTCAGAATTGCATATATTGGAATTCAATATTTATTAAAGATGCATACGTCTAGTTTTTCCTCAAATGTTTTCCTCAAACATGAAACATGAATGAAGCATCCTCTGTCCGTGATCTTATATCCTAACTGCTTTTTTCTTATGCTTCATTTTGGAAAGTAGGAAAACAGAGTTCGTGCCACTGACCGATGGAGTGGAAAAGTTAATTTTGTTGAAATACGCACATTTTGGCATGTATTTAGAAGTTTCGATAGAATGTGGAGCTTTTATATACTCTGTTTGCAGGTAATAGTTTCATATATATAGATTTTTATATACAACATTTTACTTCACTCTGCATCCATCCAATCTAATGAGGGTGCTGATCATGCTTTTCAATTAAGGCGATGATAATCATTGCTTGGAATGGTTCTGGCCAATTAAGCTCTGTATTTGAGGGTGATGTTTTCAAGAAAGTTCTTAGCATCTTCATAACTGCTGCAATATTGAAGCTTGCACAAGGTAGATAAAAAACATGCAACTTTTGTTTCCATATCATTTGTCTGACTTAATGTATTGGAAAAGAGATGGAGAGAAAAGACTATATAACCCAGTTTTTCAGCATAAAAAATGTCTTTCTTTCCACTTTACGTTTTAGTTTTTCCTTTTAGCATATAAATGTTAAAAATTTGTTTCAGGAGATTTCTTCCGTCAAACTTTTGAAAATGAAGCCTAGCAGACTCAATGATGCTGATTATTTCATTTAACTAACATTAGAGATTAATTCGTTCTCTGTGCCTAGTGGGTTCATTTCATAGCAGCCAAACTCAGAAGTAATAAGAAATACAGAAATAGTATTCTGAGACTATTGTTCCAAGTGATGGTTACAATAGACATATCAAAGCAAGACCATAAAAGATAATATAAATCCTTATTCTAAATGTTCACAAGATTTTGAATCTCTTGTTTCTTTGTTTTAATTAACTTTTATTTCAAAAAGTTACTGAGAATTTTTATCAGGATGACTCATGCTTATAAATTCCCATAAAAGTTGATTATGCTGTCTTTATACTTTTCCAGCCGTTCTGGACATTGTCCTTAGTTGGAAAGCAAGGAACGTCATGTCACTTCATGTGAAGCTGCGGTATATATTTAAGGCGGTTTTAGCAGCAGCATGGGTCATAATTTTACCAGTCACTTATGCTTATAGTTGGAAAAATCCATCTGGCTTTGCACAAACCATTAAAAATTGGTTTGGCAATGGTACAGGTTCCCCTTCTCTGTTCATTTTGGCTGTCTTCATTTACTTATCTCCAAACATTCTCTCTGCACTGTTATTTGTGTTCCCATTCATTCGCCGGTATCTTGAGAGGTCTAACAATGGTGTTGTGAAGCTCATGATGTGGTGGTCTCAGGTAAACAGAGGCATATCTGGCTTGTGTATTTATGCTTATATATATAATGATATGTGTACTTTCTTTTAAACCAATGCCTTTTTATATTCCTTAAGAAATACTTCAGACAAATATTATTTGTGTTGTCTAGTTTTTCTTTTAAATGTTAGGTAGACACTGGTTTACGAGAAAGAACATATATTTAGCATTTTTTCAGTTAATTTGTTCAGTATTTATTGTTTTATTTTCTCTCAATTTTCATTTCAACAATTTGCAGCCTCGCCTCTTTGTTGGAAGAGGAATGCAAGAAGGTCCACTTTCATTGTTGAAGTAAGGGAACGAAGTTAATTTCTTCAATCCTCACCTTTGATCATTTTCATTTGTCATATCTGTTGGTTAAACTGTAACTGTCTTAATTTTATAGGTACACTTCTTTCTGGGTTCTCCTAATTCTAGCTAAATTAGCATTCAGTTACTACCTGGAGGTAAAGATTCGACCATGTTTCCATTTGATCTTATTTCTTCTTTCTCTTCACTTTTCCAGTTACTTTTATCTGAGTTCCATTTTCTAACCGGTTCATTTCTACCCAATTTCATTGTGTACATATCAATATTAGTATGTGCTTCTGTGTATAGGAATCTGCAATTTCATATAGTGTGATTACTGTCTATTATCTAAGGAATCTTTTCTAGTTTAGGAGTGTCTCTATACCTGCAAAGTTGCAGACTTTTCTGTAGCATCTTATATTGACCTTAAAATCATTACCTTAATTTCTTCAAAACTGCAGATAATGCCTCTTGTGGGTCCAACAAGAGCCATCATGAATGCTCATGTATCAGATTACAGATGGCATGAGTTCTTCCCTCATGGTAACACTTGGAATTAATAAAAAAATGATTGTAGTTTATATAATGTTTGTTCTTAATATCATATTCTACTACGTGCAGCCAGAAACAATATGGGTGTAGTGATTGCTATATGGTCCCCTATCATACTTGTACGTTTCTATCTTGCTATCACATGTCTCACTAATTTCATTATTTCTTTGTTCTATGTGTTTAATAGTAACAAGGTTCCCTTTGTAGGTCTACTTTATGGATACACAGATTTGGTATGCTATATTCTCTACAATATGGGGAGGCATATATGGTGCATTTCGACGATTGGGAGAGGTTTGTCTATTGTGTGTGTATTAAGTATTAATTTTTTGGTCTCAAAACCTGTTGTCTATTGACACTTGCTTAGAAGTGAAGATTATTAGAATGCATCATTTCCATACTTAGAAGATTTTAACATGGTTTAGTTGATGTAGCTAAGCCTATATATTAACAACTATACAAAATTTCAATTAAAAAGTAATATTACTATTTCTGTCTTTTCAAATTAAGGCTTCCTATTTTCCTTTTTGTACACTCTTGATTCTGTTATATTTTGTTCATTATATTACTAATTATGAATACTAATGTTCAACTCAAGTTCGATCACTTGCAATTGGATCTTAACAAAGTTAAAAAAACATTGAAAGTTATGAAATGGTCCGGGGTTTAATGTTCAAGTTTTGATTGATTTGTTTTTTCTTCTGTTATTTTTGCTGTACAAACTAAGGTAAAGAATGTTTTTTCTGCTACTTTAACTGTGGATTTATGGATCTTGAAATTCATAAACATAATTCATTTTTTTTTTTCATTTTAATTTCAGATTCGAACCTTGGAATTACTTAGGTCTCGTTTTGATTCAATTCCGGGTGCTTTTAATGGTTGCTTGATTCCCGCGGAACAGACTGAGACAAAACGAAAGAAGGGCCTAAAGGCCCACTTTTCTCGCAACTTTGAACAGGTTTTGAAACTTTTCCAGATTATGTCTATGTTTTTACTGAATACTCATCATTAACCTGCAAGCTTGGATAGTAAGATTTAAAACATACTTCTGAGGAACTTACAAGTAGCTCTGGGAGGAAGCCTCGGAGACATGCATTCCTAACTAAATCTATCTATTATTGAGGTTTAGTAGTGTAAAAGAGACTGTCTCTATATCCATTTGGCTTTATTCTAGAATTTAACTTGACATTTTTTCAGACACACCTTTTATGAGTCAGGCTTGTAGCTTTAATCATACATTTTGGGTTTCAATTATGAATTAGTTTTTAAGGTGTTTCCTTGTCAAATATGACACTATTGAGTTGAATGGTTCTTTTGTTGATATCATTCCCAATCTACCTGTCTTGTATTTGTTTTCTAGATGTAATCTTCTTTTATAAATATCAATTTGATCCTTATATAACCTGTTGTTTCAGGTATCTTCTAATAAAGAGAAGGAATCTGCACGATTTGCACAGTTATGGAACAAAATAATCACTAGTCTGAGGGAAGAGGACCTAATTGATAACAGGTAGGGCTATGACTTAACATTTTCTCAATATCTTGATTCTTTGCTTTTGATAAAGCTTGAACTACTAGAATATTGAGATTTTCTCGTTTTCATGTGAAGCCTTTATTTTTTGTTGCAAATAAGTCTGACTAAAGTGAAATGTTAGGGAGATGGACCTCATGCTCGTACCATATTCGGCCGACCGATCTTTAAACCTCATCCAGTGGCCACCTTTCTTACTTGCTAGCAAGGTTCATATACCTGTGTTCAATTACTTTGTGTGGGTGTGAGAGAATAATGTGGATCCTTTTTAAATCATTTAAAACTCTATTTGTTGCACAGATCCCTATAGCTGTGTCAATGGCCAAAGACAGTTTTGGAAAAGGACAAGAACTGGAAAAGAGAATGTCAAGAGACAAGTACATGAAATCTGCTGTTGAGGAATGCTATGCTTCTTTTAAAAGCATTATTAACTTCTTGGTTCTTGGAGAACGTGAGAAATTGTAAGTTTCAAAGCATCTGAGTTATGCATGAAAACAAAGTTTGATACACCCGCATGATGTATGGTTTCACAAATGCAGGGTTATACAAAATATTTTTCAAAGAGTTGATGAGCACATAGAAAACAAAGCTTTGCTGACTGAGTTGAATCTGAGTGCTGTCCCTAATCTGTATGATCGATTTGTTCAACTGATTGAACTTTTGGTAATTATATGTAAATAGCAATGTTACATTTTCTCTTTGATCAAGAGTGAACTTTAATAAAATTTTGTTGTTATATGTTCAGTTGGATAACAAAGTGGAAGACAAGGATTCAATTGTGATACTCTTGCTTGACATGCTAGAGATTGTGACCAGAGACATAATGGAAGGAGACAGTGAGGGGTTAGTCATTTGAAATTTTATGTTTCTCTTACTTATTTCATAAGTTGTGTTCATTTTGGTTTAATTATTATTCTCTTGTAGATTGCTAGATTCAAGCCATGGTGGGTCTTATGGGAAAGATGAAAGGTTTACACCCCTTGATCAACAATATACGTTCTTTGGTAAACTTCAATTTCCTGTTGAAACAGATATTGACGCTTGGATAGAGAAAGTAAGTCTCAGAATAATAAATGTTATTATTAAGTAAAATAAAAATTATATGTTTGTTCTCAACCTCATTTTTCCCAGATTTCCGATGTCTGCATTGTTCTGTTTCTGTGTTTTTTTTTTTCATTTTATGTGCTTGCTGATTTTTACAGATAAAAAGGCTTCAATTACTGCTTACTGTCAGGGAGTCTGCTATGGATGTTCCATCCAACTTGGATGCTCGGAGGCGTATAACTTTCTTCTCTAATTCATTGTTTATGGATATGCCACCTGCTCCCAAAGTTCGGAACATGATGTCCTTCTCGTAAGCTCATTCCATGTGCAACTTATAAACATTAATTTTATGATTTATTATTGAGTAAATTCACTCCATATCTTCCGTTTTCTTTTTTTTTTTTTGAAAAGGATGACAAATCTATAAGAGTGACCTATATGAGTTCTGTATGATTGTGATATATGCAATAACGATTAAGGAGCCTTTTGAAGTCCTGGAATTTATAGATAAAGTATATTAATGGCTTTGTATATCTTGATTTTGTAGTGTTTTGACACCATACTTTGATGAAGCTGTTCTTTTCTCCTTAAATCACCTGGAAGAGCCAAATGAAGATGGAGTGTCTATCCTCTTTTACCTGCAAAAGATATTTCCAGGTTTCCCATTTTCTCTTGATATTTGTCAAAGAATTGCTTGAACTTAAAGCTTAAGTTGATGTATCAAGATAGCTAACAAAAATGTTGATGTACCAAGAATGTAGCATGCCTCCATGCTGGAGCCCTTCGGGCTTGAAATGTAGTAAATTTTATGGTATTATATTGGAGATCTTACAAATATGATCAAATTATAATATATAGGTTATCAAATTAAGTTAGGTTTAAAATTCATTTTACAAAATATAATCAAAACTTATTAGAGCCTTTTTTTTTTTAACGAGTTTTATGGGTCGTACCACTAGTTATCAGGCCCCCCTTCCACTGTTCCCATGCTTGATGTCCTCTGCATGAGTGTGTACATACATATATATATATATATATATATATATATATATATATGTGTGTGTGTGTGTGTGTGTGTGTGTGTGTGTGTGTGTGTGTGTGTGTGTGTGTGTGTGTGTGTGTGTGAGTGTGTGTG